>ERZ827512.682-NODE-682-length-41595-cov-30.875156_pt1 | contig 41595 bp, 34 predicted proteins | sample MGYA00519916_ERZ827512 | MGnify/ENA primary metagenome ERZ827512 (study PRJEB31778, sample SAMEA3449335) | human gut metagenome | biome: human gut; feature: human-associated habitat; material: faeces | place: United Kingdom | collected 2010/2012 ... | reverse complement strand
TCTGACCGACTTTCAGATAGTCACGACCCATGCGGCTCATGTCCTTGATACACAGGTACTCCACATTCCCGGCTTCAACCTCTTTCATCATTGCCAGAAATCCGGGACGGTCAAAGCAAGTACCGCTAATGCCATCGTCCGTGAAATGGACAATGTTTGTAAAGCCCTGCCGTGCGGCGAACTCCTCCAACATAGCCTTTTGATTGGAAATGGAATTGCTCTCACGCTGTTGGTCATCATCTTTGCCAAAGTCATCACGGCTCAGTCGTTCGTACAGAGCTGTGATTTTCTCGTTTTTTCTCATAACTTGCGCTCCTTTCTTCGGTTTTAGGTTGTGTGTTCTAAGAGACTTCCCAACCGCTTGATTAAGAAGTCTTTTAGAGCATACAACACCTGCCGCAAGCTTGTATTTTTTATATTGTCTCACAGCAAAATGATCTTCACCCTTTTGCTGCTCGACCCTTTCAAACGCAAGATCAACACGGTTTTTGAAAGTTTCATCGTCCTCTCGTGTTTCACACTGATTGATGAGCCAAAGGAGAGTTCCGAAATTCTTTTCTTCAGCAGGAAATTCGTAGTAAATGAGTGCGATCAGCGCACAATAGAGAAGTCGTTCTGATTTTACCCAAAAATCTTCTCCGCTTTTGCTGCCGTCACCCTGAGTATTGCTGATGATCGTGTTCGCAAGATTCAGAATATCTTCCTCACTGTGAATGTATGCGAACGGATTATAGTGCATGGATTTGTCCATGTTTATTGTATTGATGATTTTTATGCGGTATCCTGCCTTTTGAAGCATTTTTCCGCATTCAAGAACTAACGTACCTTTAGGGTCTGTCACAACATAGCTGCTGTGCATTTGCATAATGTTAGGTTTTACGAAAAATCTTGTTTTACCGCTTCCCGAACCACCTACTACAAGGATATTTTTGTTTCGTGCAAATTTAATATTAGGCACTCTGCTGTTCATAGTCAGGCTTTCGGTTTTTGTCAGGATAATATTATTTTTCGGATTTTCAGAATCCACATATGGCTCTATATCCTTTTCAGTTCCCCACCTTGCAGAGCCGTATTCTTCCTTATCCCTGAAATTTTTCCTGTTTTTCTTTTTGAAATACAGAAAAACTTTAAATGCCGCTGCTGTCACAAGACCTGCCAACAGGTCTGACTTGTTCAAGCTCGGCATTGGGTCTGAAAACATGGCATTTACGGCAGTTATCATTTCAGCGGTAAGTCCGTTTATTCTGTATGCACAGTAAATTTTGTTTCCTGCCCATGCAAAAATGAGCAGAGGTATAAGACCGAGCAGCGTTTTTTTGTCAAACTTGGCATTTCTTTTGATAAGATTTTTTAAGTCGGCAAGCATTTTGGCAGGAATACTGTCTTTAGGAAAAATATTCATTTTGCTGTCCTCCCCATATAAATGCTCCTATCAGTCTTTTTTGCCGCACTCTGATTGGCAAGGGTTCTATACTCCATAGCCGTACAAAATGGATTGTGGTGCATTGTGAAGCATTTTGAATAGCTTTGAGCAAACAAAGAAAATTTTGCTGACAAAATATTCACCTCTCAAGCTGTTTTGAGGAACGTTGCTTTTGATGTTCTCTCTCTTTGGTTCTGCTGTGCTCATTCTCCATTTCGTGGGACGGCATTTGGATTTCAGAAACCTTTTTCTTACTGAGCAATGTTTCCTTTTTGTGTGTCTGCTTGTACGAATATTCCTTAAAAGCCTTGTGCATAGTATCCAAATCCTTGCTATGAAAGCAAACAAGGTACTGCTTTTTTCCGTTTTCCTCCTGAATACGTTTCAAGGCGTATGTAAGATTATATTTTTTGGCTATTTGTGCAAAACTGCCTATATTGCTGTCATTGACCTCAATATTGTCCACTTTGCCCGTTTGCATAAGCTTGTTAAGGCTTGTCTTTCCCTGCGGCGGTTTATTGAGGTCTTTAGTCATTTCCTCAATGGCTTTCACAAATATTTCAGGTGTAAGTTTTGCACATTCAACAATAACGCCGAAAATTTTTCGATTATCACTATCCGACATTTAAATTCCTCCATTTTTGAAGCTGTAATCGAGCTTTCTGATATCATTATCAGTTTCAAAATCGTAATCGGAAAGCCAGTTCCATATACAGCTTTTCAGATATGCTTTTTGGTGCTTAATGGTGTTTTCGGCAAGAATCGTTTTCCATTTATGCTCAAAGCTTATGAACCAGTCGAAAAGCGATTTCTCCGTATCTCCGATAACATCGTTAAGGCGGTCGATTATTTCATGATATTTTACCGTCTTTCCCTGAATTTTAAGCATATCCTGTGCTGTCATTTCGGCTAATGTGGATATGACCGTATCAAGAAGCCGCTTGCTTTCAGCCTGCATTGAGGGAACATAGTAGCTATAAGCAAAGAGAAATTTCAAAGCTTCTTTCATAGCCTTTTTATCTGTTTTCAGCGAATAAGGTATCTGACATATGTCCGTTCTGCGGTCTGTTTCGTCCATTTCACGAAAATCATTTTCACTTTTGGGGATAAAATCCACTATGCGTATGTCATAGCCGATTTCATCAATGACCTCGTAAAAGGTCATTGATTTTTTCTGTTCGTCATTCTGTCTGTCAATTGCTGACGGATTTGAATTTGCTTTTTCAGATAGATTGACTGAATTATCAGATAGTATTTGATTTTTTAGTACTTGATTATTTAGTATTTTATTATCATGCCGCTTTTCCACATCTGGAAAATCCACATCTGCCTTTTCCACATCTCCAAAACGGCAATGTGGACTTTCACTTGCCACATTGCCAAAACAGGAATGTGGCTTTTCGTCTGTTTCACCATTTTCCGATGAAGTGTCAATATCCCTAAAAATAGGCTCATCGCTGAACATATACTCCCACTCAATAACCACTCCTCGTTTATCAGTAAGACGATTTCTTTTAAGATAACCCCGTTCTTCAAGAGAATGTAATGCCGTTGAAACCTTTTTCTCACCGTCAGGAAGTATTGAAGCTAACCCTTTGATACTGAAATTCCAACCGTCTTTCATAGACAGCATTGTCAGAAGCAGTCCTCTTGCGTTTATCCCTAACTTTTCGTCACGGATAAACGCATTATGTACGATAGTGAAATCTTCATTTATCTTTTTTTGTAAAATGGGCATATTTTACCTCCCAATGCCAATAATCTGCATATCATGTATTTTGTTCTTGTTTACCGCAAAAATGTTTGTCGGCAGCTTGAATACATAGTTCTTTTCGCAAAGTTCAGACAGAGCATTTTCAACTGTACTGCGGTTATCACTTTGAAATGTGGAACATAAATGTTCAATCGACTGGTAATCAGAACATGGATCGTTCAGCATAACGGCAAGCAATCCCCGTGCTTCAAGTGAAAGCGTATTGTTCACAGGAGCGATGATACCCGCTTCTCTTTTTGCCTTGGTCATTTCATTTTCCTCCGTTCAGTTTTATAAATTTCACAAAAAAAGGACTTCCATTTCTGAAAGTCCTTTCAAAACAAAAGAAACCAATCAATCTGACTGGTTTCTCTGTTTATAATATACAATTTTCTTTTTGCTTGACTGGTCTTTTTTTGTTGGTTTATATTCTTCACAGAGTGACCTCTATGGGGTAAGACCCTTGTAAATATCTCTGTCACCGTGCTTTGCGTACTGGGCATATTTTGCACGGGTCTCCTCGGAGGTTATCTCGCCTGCCTTTTCCACAAGCTTTGTGTCAAACATGGCGGCAAGTCCGATCGCCTGGGGGAATATGGTGGCTGTGCCTGAGCGGGCAAGTCCGTGAAGTCCCTCGTTCCACCAGTTATAGGCGGGAATGCCCAGCCTTTTTATCTCGGGAGCATCGTATCTGAGCTGGCTTGCTTGCTCTTCAACGGTCATGGCATCTGTCAGCGCTTCCGCACGTTCCTGCACGCTGAGAGTTTCATCAAGATATTTTTCCATATTATCAACCTTTCGGAATATCGCTGGTATCATACTGATATTATACATCATAAATCTTTGCTATTCAAGGCAATGTGATGCTTTGACGGTGAATATTCTGCGATTTTGCGCCTGATTAAATAGCAGACAGGAATTTTTCAAAAAAGGTATTGCAATTTTTCATCGGGTGTGATATAATATTACAGTCACACGGAGACGTATCGAAGTGGTCATAACGGACATGACTCGAAATCATGATGCCCCCTGAGGGACGAGGGTTCGAATCCCTCCGTCTCCGCCAGAATTGAGCAAAGCCGCTCTTGGAATTACCAAGGGCGGCTTTTGTTTTTGTGAGGTGTTTTTATGAACAGACCTGTTATCGGTGTTGTGCCCCTTTTTGACAGCGAGAAAAATTCTTACTGGATGATACCCGGCTATATGCGTGGGCTTGAGGCTGCGGGTGCGCTGCCCGTCATGCTTCCGCTGACCACTGACAGGGCTGAGATATCCCAGCTGGCAAAGCTTTGCGGCGGAATACTTTTTACAGGCGGTCAGGACGTGTCTCCTGCCATATACGGCGAAAAGGCAAGCCCTCTCTGCGGTGAAATATGCGATGACAGGGACAATATGGAGCGTGAGCTTCTCCGTCTGGCGGTGGGAAATGATATACCGTCCCTTGGCATATGCCGTGGGATACAGTTTATGAATGCGGCTCTTGGCGGAAGTCTGTATCAGGATCTGCCTGCGGAGTACCCCTCTCAGACAGATCATCATATGTCGCCGCCCTACGACAGAGTGTGCCACAGGGTAGATATAGTAAAGGGCACGCCCCTGCATGAGCTTCTTAAAAAGGACGTGCTGGGCGTGAACAGCTATCATCATCAGGCTGTGAAGCGGACTGCCAATTGCCTGCGTGAAATGGCATATTCTGAGGACGGACTTACCGAGGCAGTGTATATGCCCGGCAGGCGGTTCATCTGGGCGGTGCAGTGGCACCCTGAGCTGTCCTATCAGTCCGATGCTGACAGCATGGCGATACTGAGCGCCTTTGTATCAGCTGCAAAATAATACAGTATGAATATCCCCCATTGATACGGTTCTGCCATATCAATGGGGGATATGTTATACTAAGCACCAATTAAAAACTACACAAAAAATCAAGCATAATCCTGCGTATATGGATTATGCGATGATTTTTTGTCTGTAGTTTTATTGGGGATTAGTATTATATTATCTCTATTCCAAAATGCGCCGACAGTTTATTTTCCTTTTCGGGAAGTACACGGTATTTGTCCGCCAGAGCAGGGCCGCAGGAATTTGAACCCACGCCTGCCATTCTGCTGTCGATGCAGATAACGGAGCTGCCGCTTTTTTCAAGCTCGTAGTTGTGGCGCTTCTGTGCCAGCTCCTCCTGGGTGTATTCGGAGGCATTAAAGGAGAAATCATTGTCGGAGGTAAACTTCACGCAGATATCGCCGTTGCTTACATTCACGTATCGGCAGCCGTAATGCGAGGAGTTTTCCTGAGGTCTTACATAGTCCTCAAACATATCTGCGATATTTGCGGAGAAATGACCCATATAGCTTGAAAGGTGCTTGTCAATATAGCTTTCATGTGGGCCGTATCCGAAGTAATCTACAGCTTCAAAGCTTCTCGGCATGAAAAGACGTATGCCGAAGCGTGGTAGATTTTCCACCTTGTTGGAAAATTCTGCGGTGCAGCTGATGTTCAGTTTGCAGCCGACAGAATATGTTACATTAAGCTTTGCAAAAGGCTGATGAATGCTCCAGCCCATAGACTGGCTCACGGTGATGATAACTTCCGAGTCATTGCTTGCAACAGCCGTGTCATAGCATTTTACGGTGAAGTCGTTAAGGTGCGCTCTGTACCAGCTGCCCTTCATAACATCGTTGTCGGTGGGAGCACGGAATAAATTGAACTGCATGGGCTTTTGGAGCAGCTCTGTTCCGTTGTGGCTGATGCTGTCAAAAACGGCGTGGCGCTTGTCAAAATGATATATCGTGCTGCCCGATGTTATTGTTATATCAAGGGCGGTTTCTTTAAAAGAAGTGACACTGCTGCCGGTCGTCTGCTTATCCGTGCCGCCGCATATTTTCAGCTGGTCAAAGCAAATTTCATAGCCCTTGGAGCAGAAAAGTGTATCTTCCTTTGCGGTGAAAATGAACCTGATATATGTCTCGTTTTCATATTCCTTTGCCGCATTCGGAATAATCACCTCGGTGCTGCCCATAGGCGGTATTGCAATATCTGCACAGCCTGTGGATATAATTCCGCTGTCATCGGTTATCTCATATCGGCAGTCAAGGATATCGCCCGCATTTGCAAATTCAAGGGTGCTGTTAAATATGAAATGACCCTTTTCACTGTCGGCCAAAACTCTCACAGGGCGGTATGCCTGCTTTAGTTCAAGCAGACCCGTGTGAGGTGTGCGGTCGGGATAAACAAGACCGTCCATGCAGAAATTGCTGTCGTTATGCTTTTCGCCGAAGTCGCCGCCGTAGCCGTATTTTACCCTGCCGTCAGCCACGCCCTGAGGAACGGTGTGGTCGCACCATTCCCACACAAAGCCGCCGCAGAACCGTGGGCTTGAATAAAATGCGTTGTGGTAATTCTCCAGGTCGCCCGGACCGTTGCCCATGGCGTGGCAGTATTCGCAGAGCACAAAGGGTCGGTGCTCGTCCTGCTTTTCAAGGAAGCCTGCCATTTCCTTGGTGTCCCAGTACATTCCCGATACCACGTCAAGGATATCGGTGGGCGTATCGTCCAGCCTGTGGGTGCTTTCGTAGTGGAGCAGCCTTGTTTCGTCCAGCGATTTTACCAGCCTGCCTGCCGCCAGCATATTTTCGCCCCAGCCGCTTTCATTTCCCAGTGACCAGAACACAACGCAGGGGCGGTTTATATCCCGCTTCACAAGAGCTTCCGCACGGTCGGTAATGGCTTTCTCGAACTGCTTGTCGCAGGCGATAAGGGCAATGCCGTTGTATGGCTCGGGAGCGTCCCACTTGAAATTGTTATAGACCTCCACGCAGCCGTGGGACTCCATATCCGCCTCGTCGATAACGTAAAAGCCCATTTGGTCGCACAGCTGATAAAACAGGGGCGAGTTGGGATAATGTGAGGTTCTTACGGCGTTGATATTGTGCTTTTTCATCAAGATAAGGTCTGCCTTCATCTGCGATACCGAAGCATAATAGCCCGTGTCGGGATAGCTGTCGTGGCGGTTCACGCCCTTGAATTTTACAGCCTGACCGTTTACCTTGAACACGCCGTTCTCCACGGATATTTTCCTGAAGCCTACCTTTTCGCCTATGGTCTCCTCGCCTGCAAATACAGTCAGGTCATAAAGATATGGCTTTTCAGCCGACCACAGCTTTGGGGCTTGTATGTTGATAACAGTTTTTTCACCGTCAGTCGCACTGAAATTTGTTACAGTGTTTCCGTCCCTGTCGGTAAGGGTCGCCGTAACGTCACAGCCAAAGGGGGTAAATTCAAGCTTTGCGGAAGCATCATCGGAGAGAATAGTTTTCACGATGTAGTTTTCAAGCCGAACTTTTGGTCGGGACAATACGTAAACATCACGGAAAATTCCCGAAAGTCTTATCTTGTCCTGATCTTCAAGATAAGTGCCGTCGCACCATTTCAGCACCGCTGCGGTTATTTTGTTTTCGCCCTCACGGAGCAGGGGAGTAATATCAAATTCCGATGTGCTGTGGGACACCTGGGAATAGCCTGCAAATTCGCCGTTTATGTACAGATATACGCAGCTGTCTATGCCCTCGAAAACAAGTATCCTGTCATTTTCGTCGGGGGAATAGTTATAGCTCCTCTGATAGATGCCCACGGGGATATCATCGGGCACATACGGCGGGTCATAGGGGATAGGGTAGCAGACGTTTGTGTACTGGGGCTTGTCATAGCCGTGAAGCTGCCAGTTTGAGGGCACAGGTATTTTTTTATCAAACCCCGATGATATAAAATCGTCCTCTATATCAATAATGCTGCCGTAAAATTTAAAATCCCAGTCGCCGTTCAAAAGCTCAAATCGGGCTGAGTTTTCCCTGCTTTCAAACGGGTCTTGTCCTTTTGAAAAGGGGATAAAATAGCAGTGCTTATCAAGGGTGCCGATGTGAAGAGCTTCCGTATTTTCATGGTATATCATTTTGCTTTTGGGTGATCCCACAGAAGATATTTTTGAAATGTCCATAGCCGACCTCCTGTAATTTCATATTCGTTGAATGTATTGTAACACCTATTGACAGGCAAGTCAATAGATGATATTATGAATTTATAACAATATGAATGTGGAGAGTGATTTTTTTGTTCTTCTGTGACTATCCTATCATACGCAGTGAAAAACAGCTGCCTGTTTATCTTGTGAATATGGGTCAGCAGCATTGCCAGGATCATATTATCCGCCCCGAGGGATATCCACATCATCAGATACTTTACTGCACAAAGGGCAGCGGAACGCTTATATGCGACGGGCGAAAAACTCACATTCCGCCCAACACCGCTGTATTCATGCCTGCAAACTATCCCCATGAATATTACGCTGAGGAAGATGTGTGGGATATCCACTGGGTAGTGCCGTCGGGCTATGGCATTGACGATATGCTCAGGCAGTTCGGACTTGCCGAGCCGAGAGTGTGCAGCCTTGGAAATGTTAAAATGCTGGAGCATATTTTCAGGAAAATGCACGATGCCATAAGAGCGGACAGCCTTTTCGGCAATTACAGGGCATCGGGTTATTTGTACGATTTTCTTATCGAGTTTTACCGCCTTATCTCCGCAGAGGATACCTCTCTTTCCGTGTCTCCTGCGCTGATGAAAGCGGTGGATCACATCAATTACAATTATGCGTCGCCCATAACCATGGACGACCTTTGCGGCGCAGCGGGAGTATCAAAGCAGCATTTGTGCCTGCTTTTCAGGAACACGCTGAATATGCGCCCCATGGAATATGCGGCAAAGCGGCGTATCCAGGAGGCCAAGGCGCTGCTTATGGGCACGGACAAAAGCATTGAAGAGATATCTGAGGAAGTGGGCTTTGGGTCGGAAAGTTATTTCTGCAAGCTTTTCAAACGCTACGAGGGAATGACGCCCACGGATTTCAGAAACGCATAAAATATAACTATACCCTTGATTTTTGCCTGTACTGTGTGGTAAAATAATTACGGTGATAAACTTTGATAATACGAAACGATATGGAACTGGCGGCGGCAAAACAGCTGAGCCTTGATTTCAGCTGCACCCCACAGGACTTTTTTAAAAATGAAAACACTGTCACTGTGCCTGCGATTCGCAGGGGCAGGCGTGTATTTTCCGATGAGCCGCCTTTTTTTCGTGCGGCTACCATGGGCATGGGCGCTGTTATATGCGCAAGCGCCGATATTGCCGAATACACAAGGGTGCTGGCTAAAAACACAGCGGGAACGGAGATATTCACCGCTTCCGTAATGTCGGCGCTGAACCGTGAGCTTTTCAGTCACGGCTGCTGCATCGGGCTGCTCAATCAGTATTATGTCCCTGCGGTGCCCTACCGTCCTGCGGTAAGGAGCGAGGGCTTTACTCTTAGGGTGTTCGACGAGAATAACATTGCCGAGCTTTTTGAATACAAGGGCTTTGACAATGCCCTGCTGTACCGCACCGAGGGGGAGCGGCGTGATATCATTGCCGTCTGCGCCTTTAACGGCAGGAGCATCATGGGCATGGCGGGGGCATCATCGGACAGCCCCACCATGGCGCAGATAGGCATTGACGTTCTGCCCGAGTTCCGTGGAATGGGCGTGGGAGCGGCTCTTGTTGCTTCCTGCACCGCCGAGGTGCTGAGGAGCGGATATGTGCCATACTACGGCACATGGAGCGGAAATATCATTTCCCAGCGCATTGCCGCAAAGTGCGGATATCGCCCGGCATGGTGCGAGATGACTTCGACTGAATTATAAGATTGGCATAATTTCTCCGCAGGCTATTTTCTCCTCCGAATTGCCCGAGGGCTGGGTGTGCAGGTCGTCAAAATTCCTGTGAATGATTATTGTGTGCCCGATAACGTCCTCCGAGGTAAAGCGTGTGGTGATGAAAGCAAAATATGCCGTGCCGTTATCGGCAAAAAGCGGCGGCATATCGCCCTTGTGGCAGGGGTGAAGACAGCCGTTGGGGTTGTAATGCCCCTTGACATCTGCAAAGGGGTCTTCCGCATTGCCTGTGCAGGTCATGCCCTCGTGAATGTGCATTGCGAAAACGCCGCATTGGCACTCGCCCTCCGACTTGGGCAGCCCGTAAACCGAGACAGATACCATTGTCCCAAGCTCCGTGGGAACGAACACCGCAAGCCCTCTGATATCTGGATATTTCTCCGAGCCTGTTATCACTGCGCTTGCTGCCTGATAAGAAGTGTTATACATAAAAAATCGCCTCCTGTTGCCATAAATATGCAGCAGGGGGCGATTTTATTATTACATTGAAATTTACTGATTAAGTCTGAAATGAACAGGTATGCCGTTTCTGTACTCGGTCTGTACCTCGCCCTGGATAAGGGGCAGGAAGTAGTTGAGAGCGTCGGTGGTAACATCGCTCTTGTCGGCGGATATCCAGTTTGCGGGGAAATATTTTTCCTTGTTTGCGGTTTCGCTTACGTCAAAGGAAACTATCTCGATGCGGTAAGGCTCGCTGCTTATCCTGCGGAAGCCCATCATTCTGCCGCTGTTGCCGTTAAGGGCACATTCCACAGCGGCTGCACCTATCTGCTCGGCTTCGTTCAGGTCGGTAAGGGAGGCAATGTGTGCGCTGCATCTCTGCATAACGTTCAGCTCAATGGAACGTACCTTGCAGCCGAAACGCTCTGCGCAGCGGTGCTCAAGATACTTGGCAACGCCCGAATTGTCCGTATGACCGAATGCGTCCGCACCTGTTTTCACATACTGTCTTTCATTGGGCACGATGCCCTCGGAAACGGCGATGATAACAGCCCTGTAGCGCTTCATCATTCTGCCCACATCAGCGAGAAATTCTTCCATATCAAAGCCGTTGGGAAAGGCTTCGGGAACATAGATAAGGTGGGGAGCAGGCTCTCCGTTGGCTCTGAGTACGCAGGAGGAAGCGGTGAGCCAGCCTGCGTTTCTGCCCATTATCTCAACGATGGTGATGGACTGGATACTGTAAACACGGCTGTCACGGATTATCTCCTGGAGAGTGGTGGCAACGTACTTTGCGGCGGAGCCGAAGCCGGGGGTATGGTCTGTTCCGGGCAGGTCATTGTCAATGGTCTTGGGCACGCCGATTATCTTTACGTCGCAGCCCACTGCCTTGCAGTAGCGGTCAAGCTTTAAAACGGTGTCCATGGAGTCATTGCCGCCGATATAGAAAAATGCCTTTATGTCATATTCCTTGAAGGTCTCGATGATCTTCATATATTCGGCTTCGGTCTTGCTGTCCTTGGGGTCATATTCAGCCAGCTTATAGCGGCATGAGCCGAGGACTGTGGAGGGGGTCTTTTTCATAAGCTCCACATCATAATCAGATGTAAGTATGCTGTCGAGAGGAACAAGGTCGCCGTTTATCATTCCCTCGATACCGTTGATGGAGCCGTATATCCTGCCTATTTCGGGACATTGTGCCGCTCTTCTGAAAACGCCTGCCAATGAAGCGTTGATAGCAGCTGTGGGACCGCCTGACTGTGCTGCTGCTATATTGAATTTACCGCTGTCCGATAACATAAAAAACCATCCTTTTCAAATTTATCCGACGTTATCGCAATATTTGCTATAATTATTTTATCACATACCCGTCTTATAATGCTATATGCAGACTAAACGATATTTTTTGTCGATATTGCCGAAAAGTGGTTGTTTTTCACAGAAAAATTAGTGAAAACCATTACATCTTTCTGCGCTGCTTTAATACTAATCTTTAATCGTTCTATAGGTTGATTGAGGATTAGTATAAATCAATTTGTGCTCTGTGACATAAAAAAGGCTGCCGAAATTGCTTCGGCAGCCGGGATCTGTAATATCAATAATATTTGCCCTTATTCTTCTTTATCATCATGATAATGATAACTATAGCCGCAGCTGCAACTACAACAACTACCACGATTATGATAATGATGGGAGCTATGCTGTCGCCATTGGGTGCGTTTGCTGCGATCTCTGCCGCATTGGGTCTGGTAAGCTCGGTAGCGGAGGTCTCCTCTGCTGTGGTCTCCTTGACAGTGGTTTCGGCAGCTGTGGTTGCCTCTGTCTCGGTAGTTTCCTCAGTTTCGGCCTCGTCCTCTTCCTGAGTTTCGGCTTCGGTCTCAGCTTCGGTTGCTTCCTCAGTCTCAGCCTCGGTTTCTTCCTCGGCCTGAGCTTCTGTTTCAGCCTCGGCAGCAGTCTCCTCAGTCTGAACGGGAGCGGTGATATTGCAGTTTGTTACCTTCATGCCTGTAACGGTAAGGTTTACGCCTGTATCGCCCACGCAAATGGCATAAACGGTGTCGAAATTATCCGAGCCGTATGATGCTGCGATATCGCTGAATGAGAACTTTGCCTCAGTGTCGGTGTACTCATATGGAGCTATCTTGTTCCAGTCCTTGGTAACATCGGGGTTAGGCTTTACTGGACCGTCGCCCCATGTCTGCCAGATAAGCTCAACGGGAGATCCGTTTGCTTCGCCCGTGTATGTATAATCAACGATGACTTCAGAATCGGAGGTCATCCACATGGGGTTGAAGTTCTCGCTGTACTCCTCGTTTCCCAAAGCGGTGTAGCAGATAAAGGACTGACCCCATTTTCCGCCTGATTCGGAAGCGCCCGAAACATCAAACGTATAATCTTCCGCATAAGCGGTGGCAGCCAGTATTGCGCAGGAGAGGATACCCACTGCGGCAGCGGACATTGTTCTGAAAAGTTTCTTCATTTTTAAATATTCCTTTCCTAAAATATATACATACATATTTTAGTACATTTGTGAGAAAAAGTCAACAGCTTTTTATGCGATTTGAAAAATGACATTGTAAAGTGCTGGATTTTATCCGCAGATAAATTCGTTGAGACCCGTAAAAAGGGTATATGCCACTTGCCGCTGATAGTCACGGTCGGTGAGCTTTGCGGCCTCGTCGGGATTGGAAAGAAAGCCGCATTCAGCCATTACGGCGGGATTATTGCAGTAATAGCACAGGTAAAGCTCCTTGCCGCACAGCTTTGTTTCTCGCATATTGTCGGGCTGGAGATTTTTCACGAACAGATTTTGCAGTATTGAAGCAAACCGCTCGCTGTCGGCATTGGCAGGGGAGTAGAACATCTGTGCGCCGCTGTATTTTGGGTCGGTGTAGGTGTTCTGGTGGACGGAAAGGCAGACTGCGTTGGGAAATTTGTTGAAAAGCTCCAGCCTGTTTTCCATGTCCGAGACCTTCTGGTTGCGTATGCCCGTGGTGCCGCTGTCGTGAATGGAAATGTCCCTGTCACGGGTGACGGCGGTGTCAAAGCCGTAAAGGCGGCACATATCACGCACCGACAGCATTATGCTCAGGTTGATGCCCTTTTCGGTCACGCCGTCGGCGGTGGAGCAGCCTCCGTCCATGCCGCCGTGGCCGCTGTCAAGGACGATGACCCTGGCGTTGGGGTCGCTTTCGGCGGTGTTGGTGTAAACGGCGCTGTCTATCTGCCCCATGGCGTAGTGTATCATCGCCGCAGACGCCATTACCGCAAGGGCGGAGAATATTGCTGTTCTGTACTTTCTAAGTTTTATCTTCATAAAAAAGCCCTGTCCTTTCATTTTGAATTGCTCTGATTCAATTCATATGAAAGAACAGGGTGGATTATGTTATTGATAGGGATTTTTGCATATATCTTTCGGCAAGGGCGCTGACAGCCCTTTTAAAGCCTATCTGTCATTTGTTTTTCTTGCCGTAAAGCAGCAGTGACTTTACATCAATATCACGGATAGTACATTCATAGGTGACGATTATAACTGCGGGAGCGATGAGAACCAGCACAAGGAGACCGAAAAGTCCGCCCCAGCTGAGAGCGTCAATAGTCCTGCCCGAGGTGAACAGGTCTATCCATGCAAGGCTCTGCATATTTGCCCAGATATAGTAGTTGAACACGTCTCCGATAACGCCCAGCTTTGACAGCAGCAGGACTATCCACATCACATACTGGGGCATGGGAGCGGTGAGAGCCATTTTCAGGCTCATTTTCTTATCCTGCTGCCAACCGTGATATTTTACCAGATTTCTGTCACGGACAGCGGTGTTGTAGGTGAAGTTGAAATAAAGTCCGTTTGCGATAAGCACCGAGGCAATGGCGGTGAACAGCTTCATCACCATGAATTTTGTCATAAAGATTATCATGCACAGATTGAATATCGCACAAATGAACTCGCCTGCCAGCCACCAGAGCATTCCCTTTGCGGCTCTTTTGGCGAATTTTTCCTGAGTATCAGCAACCATGTTCGGGTAATTCCTTTCGATCAGCGTGTATCATACAATATTAGTATTATACATCACACAGTCCATGATTTCAAGACCTTTTATGTGATGATACGGGAAAATTTTCATTTGTGGCCCTAAATGTCGAAATGTTTTTATTGACAAATTCAGCTGCTCTGTGATATGATTTGATTGTCTCACAGTGAGACGCAAAACGCCTGCCGCCACAGCTTTTGAACTTGATTCATCAGCCGGGGCGGCTTGATTTTTATGTCTTGACATTTGTTAAGGAAATGTTATATAATATATCCGAGGTGTGATTTTGTGCTTGGATTTTATCTTGCTCTTCTGGACACTGCGGAGGACAAAAGCAGATTTGAAGAGCTTTATCTCACATACCGTCAGGATATGTACAAGACAGCGTTTGCTATCCTGCGAAGTCCTCAGTCAGCGGAGGACGCTGTACACGAAGCATTTATGATCGTTATCGGAAAATTAAATAAAATTTCAGAAATAAACTGTCCCCAAACCCGTGCTTATCTGATTATTATAGTAAAGAACCTTGCACTTAAAATGTACAACGAAAGTAAAAAAGTTATCATTGAAAATATTGATGAGACTGAGATATCTGACGGCACCGATCTTGAAGCCGATATTGTTTCAAAGCTCAGTGCGGAAGAGCTTAAAGAGCTGCTTTTAAAGCTGCCCGAGCAGTATTATCAGGTGCTTTTTCTGGAAATGTACATGGAGCTGAGCATATCCGAGACTGCGGAAAGTCTTGGAATAAGCTATGATAATGCCAAAAAGCGTTTGCAGCGTGCAAAAAGGTGCTTTGTTAAAATGATAAAGGAGCATTGCGGCAGTGGATACACAACTTAAAAAAGCCTTTGAGGAAACGCTGGAAGCCCGCATAATCAGCACTGTGCCGGATATGCCCGATCATCGGTTCTCACTGCAGTTTGAGCGGAAGATGAAACGGCTTGAGGGAGGAGGTGCGCCTGCAAGGCTCACGCCAAGGCGGCTTTTTATATGCGTGACGGTGGCGCTTATTGCAGCGGTTCTGGCGGCATCATCTGTAGGCGCTGTGCGAGACTTTTTCAAAAGCTTTTTTACGGAAAAGTTCAAAACGCACACTGCCGTCCGCTCCGCAGACGCTTCGGAAGCTCCCGAAACTATTGCAGAGGTATATGCTGTTGATGTTCCTGTGGGGTTTGAATCAACGTTTGAGGAGCAGCCGGATGAATATTCGCAGTTCATAACGAGCGAGTATGAAAACGGTGATAAGTATATTATTTTCACGCAGTATGTCAAGCAATCGTTCAATGTTATGGTGGATACAGAAAATCAGCCAATGGAGCACATAAATGTAAATGGCTGTGAGGGCTATATTATTCAGCTTGATGATGTTTCATTCTACATTTCGTGGGATAACGGTGATTACATATTTGATATTGAGGGTAATATTGGTAAAGATGAACTAATAAACGTTGTCGAAACTGTGCATAAAGCAGAATAAATAAAATTATTTGTCGATTTGTGTCCCCGAATACTGTTTTAAAAGATTAAATCAGCAGATGAATGTGTTCATCTGAATTTACATGAAAGGGGGAGAAAGTATGAAAAGACGAATATCGGCATTTATGCTGATAATTACTATTCTGTCGTCGCTTTGCGGAGTAACGGTTTGCGCTGTTGAAGCAAGATATTCCTATACCACCAGTGCGACAAGCACGCTGTATATTTCATCGGGTACAGCGGCTTGCAAGAGCAAGGCAAGAGGAAAAGCTTCCGCAACTAAAATTGAAGCTGTTCAGTATCTTGAAAAGAAAAGCGGCGGTAAATGGTATGCTGTGCCTGACGGCACATGGACTGATTCGGTGAATGATAGTCTGCTGATTGTCAGCAACAACAAAAGCGGACTTACCAGCGGTACATACCGTGTGAGAACTGTGTTTACAGTTTACAGCGGCAGCAAGAGCGAGAAAGTTGAAGCAATCAGCACAGAAGTAACGATTTGACCCAAAGCAATCGTTATTTCGCATGGCAGACCGAAACAGATATGCTGCGTATCTGTTTCGGTGTTGCCTAAGTTAGCGGCGTAACACGAACACAATCTATAGGAAAACGCTTGAACCGTTCATGAATTTGAAGCTTTGACGTGGTTATTACAGACATTTTGATTAAAATGGGGAAATGGGGTTTTCCTGAAAATTTTTGAAAGGAACGTAAAAATGAAAACAATTACTAAAAAAATTATGACATTAAGCATTTTATCTGTTATTGCATTATCTGCTATGACAACAACGGTGTCAGCGCAGAACAATTCGATTAACGTCAATGATGTTACAGAGACAAATACTGTTGTGGAATATAATCCTTTGGGTTATGATTGGGAAGAGTTTTTTTCTTGTAATAACAATTCGTATGAATCATACGCACCTTACACAATTTCAGAAGAAATGCCTGTTGAAGGAATTGTTCCATTCTCCGTGAAAAGCACTACATATGAAAAGGAAGCTAATAATTCTATTAGCACTGCTAATGTTTTGTCTAAAATTGAAGAAAATAAAAGTGATTCTGTACAGTTTAAAGGAAAAATTTCTGCAACATCTGATACTGATTATATTAAGATTACTCCACCCAGACATGGAGTTTTACAAATTAAATTAACACCGCCAAACAATACCTGTCTTGGAATGTATTTATATAATTCGTCAGGTAATTTATTAAAGTCTTCTAATGGTCAAACAGTTGCCACAAGAAGCATTTCTGTTGTTACTACTAAGAAATCAACCTTGGATAGCTTCTATATAAGGGTAACACCTGGAAACGCATCGAATAATACATCAGCTAATTACTATACATTATCATTGCAATATGTTAACAAGTATTCATCATTAAATGCTGTTTATCCGTTTTCAAGTGCTAGTGGAAATAATATTTATATAAATTCACCTGTAGGATATAGAGCTTCCCTTAACGAATATCATGCAGGTCTTGATATAGCTTCTACTTGGGATTGTGAAGTTAAAAATATTGTTAGTGGCACAGTATTGGCATATCGTAGCAATGGAAATTCATCTTCTCCTAATTATGTGGTTGTAAAGGCAGATAAAAAGGATCCTATCACAGGTAATGATATCTATGTGAGATATTATCATTTGAAATCAGTGAGTGTTAGTAACACATCGACTGCAATAGCTGCTGGAGCATCGATTGGAACGGTAGGTAATACCGGGCTAAATCAGTCGGGTCAAGGTGGAAAACACTTACATATAGATATGAATTGTGTACCATCATCGACTGGAGACACTATACGTAATACTCCAAATCGCATTATAAATCCTATCGATTTATACGATTATTCTTTTAGTGGTAATGTGTATTAAATCTTAACAGTCAAACTGTGTGCGAAATTAAATGAAAAAATAGCTTTTATAATCGGAGTTAAAAACAATGAAGAAATCTGTGAAATACGCAATTATTGCAGCTGCTTTGATGCTTACTGCCTGCGGAAGCGGAGCAGACGAACAGCTTGGTCTTACGGAAAGCAGCTTGTATGAAAGCACCTCTGCTGATGATACGGTCAGTGAAACGTCCTCAGACTATGACAATGCCGTAGAGCAGGAATATGACGGGCGCATCACGCAGCTTATGGACGCCTTTGCCCAAAAGGACAAGGAAACATTGCGAATGCTTTGCTCTGCGGACAGCACCTCGGCGTTTGATTTTATTGACGGCGTTGATATTTCGGGGTACAGCATTATTTCATCGGAGCTGAATAAAGGCTCCAACCCCTCGGATTTTTCAAAGACCTATCATATCAGCGTTAATGTGACCGAAAGCGATGACGGGCGCTTTGAAAAAGGTGAAAATCTTTGGACGGTGACTGCTCTTAACCCTCTTGGAGAATACTCACTTTTCGGAGCGCTTTCCATGAATGGGGAGGAACGGGAAAGTATCCGCTTGCTTGAGAGAAAAGGCAATATTTCCGATAAGGTGCGGTTCTGTTATGAGTGCATGGTGGAGCTGGAGCCTTACATAAGATATTCCGAGCCGATTGCAAAGGACGATGCCTTTTACAGCTCCCTTGCAAGATTTCTTGGCAAGTTTACCGAGTACAGTGCGGATAATTTCAACGATGCCGCTCAGAAATATTTTGGCATAGACGCAGGCTTTGATGATGATAATATCCAACCGCTGTGGCTTGGCGCTTATGAAAAGGAAGCGGCGGCAGCTTATGAAGATGAAAATGAGGTCATCATTGATTTTTATGCCGATGCACTTTTGCTGACAAAAGCCTGCACTGTTAAATTTACCCTTGATGATACTGACGGATATATCCGCCTTGACGGCACGGAAGTGACATATGATTCGGGGCTGAAAATAGCATCATATACTACATAGATCTCGGAAAGCAGGGCGGCATATGAGCGGAACAGCATTAAAGATCATTGCTTTCAGGACCGGTATTTTGAGACAGTTAAAAAAATAATATGACCCATAATAATCTCAGGCTGACGGACATTAGTATTTCGTCAGCCTGAGCTTTATTTTACCCTGACCGATGCTTATAAAACGGTTGCAATTTCCGCAGCGCTATGATATAATGATAAAATACGATATTATGCAAAATTCAATGAAACCGTTAAAACAGAGGAATTTTTATGCCGAACACCGAAAATGAGCTTATCCATATTGAGGGCACTGTGGAGACCGTTTTGTTCTGCAATGAACAGAACGGCTATATCGTCCTCGACCTTGACACTGGCGGCGACTATGTTACCGTGGTGGGTGAGCTGGGAACTATCGAAGAGGGCGAGGAGCTGCGGCTCACGGGAAAATATGTCACTCACCCCAAATTCGGCGCTCAGTTCAGGGCAGAGGCGTGCGAGCGGAAGCTGCCTGCCACTGAGACCGCCATACTGAAATATCTTTCCTCGGGAGTTATAAAGGGCATCGGCCCCACCCTTGCAAAGCGGATGGTGGAGGAGTTCGGCGACAAAACTCTGGAGGTCATTGAAAACACCCCAGAGGATCTTATAAAGGTCAAGGGAATGTCCGCCAAAAAGGCTGACGAGATATCACAGGAATTCAGGCGCATTTTCGGCATACGTGCGCTGATGATATTCCTTGCGGGCTACGGAGTTTCCCCCTCTGTGGCGGTGTCCGCATGGAAGCGGTGGGGGCAGTTTGCGGTGGAGCAGATAAAGGCGAACCCCTACATTCTCTGCTCCCAGGGCATTGAGCTGGAATTTTCCAAGGCTGAGGAAATGGCAGCAAAGCTGGAGATACCCAAGGACAGCCCGGGACGCATAAGGGCGGGCATTTGCTATATCCTTACCCACAATGCTTTTAACGGTCACACCTGTCTGCCGGAGGACAGGCTGAAGGAAACTGCCGTAAAGCTGCTGGACGTGGGCGAAGAGGTGTTTGACGATAATCTTTCCGCTGCCTGCGATGATGACGAGCTGTGCGTTTATGACAAGGACGGCAGGAGCTTTGTATTTTTGCAGGACTTTTTCCGTGCGGAGCAGTACATAAGCACCCGACTTTCCGTGATGAACGACTGCTTCAAGGACACGGGAACGGATTACAGCAAGCTTATCGACATCGAAGAGAAAACAAAGATAATCACCTATGCTGACAAGCAGAGAGAGGCTATATCTCTTGCACTTTCAAAGGGCTTTCTTATCCTGACGGGCGGCCCCGGTACAGGTAAGACCACTACCCTCAAAGCCATAATCTCCCTTTATGAGCAGAGGGGCATGAAGGTGATGATAACTGCTCCTACAGGACGTGCGGCGAAGCGTATCGCCGATCTGACGGGATATCCCGCCAAGACCATTCACCGCCTGCTGGAAGTGATGTACGACAAGTCGGGGCAGCTTAAATTCAAGCACAACGAGCAGGATCCCGTTTCCTGTGATGTTATGATAATAGATGAGATGTCCATGGTGGATACTCTGCTTTTTGAGTCGCTGCTCAGGGCTTTGAAGCTTTCGTGCAGGCTCATAATGGTAGGGGACAGCGACCAGCTTCCCTCGGTGGGGGCGGGAAATATCCTGAAAGACATGATAGACAGCGGCAGGCTGACTGTTGTTGCCCTTAACGAGATATTCCGACAGGCTCAGCAGAGCTGTATCATCACCAATGCCCACAAGATTGTGAACGGCGAGGAGCCTGACCTTTCCCGCAAGGACAGCGACTTTTTCTTTATGCAGCGCCTTGATGCGGAGGGGGCGGCAGTGACTGTCACCGAGCTTTGCAGCAGGCGGCTTCCCGATGCTTACGGCTATTCTCCGCTGGATGATATTCAGGTGCTGTGTCCCTCACGAAAGGGCATACTGGGTTCGGTGGAGATGAACAAGATGCTCCAGAGGGTGCTCAATCCCCCGAAAAAGGAGCTTTCCGAGGTAAAGGGCATACTTTTCACCTTCCGTGACGGCGATAAGGTGATGCAGACCAAAAATAACTACGATATTGTCTGGAAAAAGGACGGCGAGAACGGCACGGGAATTTTCAACGGCGATATCGGCACTATAGTAAAGGTAAAGCGTGGCGAGGGCACGGTGGTCATCGACTTCGAGGGGCGCATTGCGGAATACTCCCTTGAAATGCTGGAACAGCTGGAGCTTGCCTATGCCATTACCGTTCACAAGAGCCAGGGCAGCGAGTTCACGGCAGTGATAATCCCGCTGCTTGGCGGATTTGACAAGCTTTATTACAGAAATCTCCTTTACACGGCGGTAACGAGAGCCAAAAAGATGCTTATAATCGTCGGCTCCAAATCCATTGTGGAGAAGATGGTGCATAACGACAGGCGCACGCTCCGCTACACCTGCCTGCGGCATATGATAGAAAGCGAGCTGGGCTGATATGGACAGGCGCATTATTGCGGGGGACGATGTTTTTTCAAATTGCTTTTCGAGTGCTTTTAAAAGCAATTTGAAAAGCAACTTGAAAGCCTATCTGCTTGACCTAGCCTTTCCAAACCGCTGTCCTTTCTGCGGTGAGTTCATTGCCTATGATATTCTGTGCTGCGAAAAGTGCTTTCATGAGGCATTGTGGGCTGATGAAAATATATGCACAGGCTGCGGTAAATCGCTCCTCAAAGGCTGCATATGCGGAAATGTGAGCTATGACGGCTGCTATGCGGCGGCATATTATGCGGATAGCGTAAGGGACTGTATCCACAACCTTAAATTCCACGGCAACACAAACGGTGCCGACATATTCGGCAGGGTGCTGCGTGACAGACTGGAAACGGCCGGCGTTTTGAGCGGTATTGACCTTATAGTCCCCGTTCCCATGACATCAAAGCAGAAGCGTGAGCGTGGATATAATCAGGCGGAGCTTATTGCAAGGGCGATATCGGCAGGCGAGGTGACTGTGGAAGATGTGCTTTGCAGAAAGCACGTTAAGACATCGCAGCATCTTCTCGGCGCTGAGGAGCGCAGGAGTGCGGTGGGAAAACAGTATTCGGCGACAGAACGTGACCTTTCGGGCATGACGGTACTTCTTGCAGACGATGTTATCACAACAGGCTCGACCCTCAGCTGCTGCGCATCGCTCCTTAAACAGATGGGAGCGGCAAGGGTGATATGCGCCGCTGCGGCAACTGTATAAATATAGTAATAAGGTGGTTTTTTATTTGAAAAGCAATACAAAGGTGGCAGCTATCCATGACCTTTCGGGAGTGGGGCGCTGTTCGCTGACGGTGATACTGCCTACCCTTTCGGCCATGGGCATTCAGGTATGTCCCGTTCCCACGGCGATACTTTCCACGCATACGGGCGGTTTCGGTGATGTGGTCATGCGTGATCTTACCGATTATATGTCCCCTGCACTGGAGCATTATAAGCGGTTCGATATGGATTTTGACTGCATTTACAGCGGATTTCTTGCTTCTACCGACCAGATAGATCACTGCCTGGAGTTTTTTGCGGACTATCCCAAGGCGCTCAAAGTGGTGGATCCCGTTATGGCAGACCACGGAAAGCCCTATAAGACCTGCACCGCCGAGCTGCGCCGCAGAATGGGCGAGCTTGTGGCTGTGGCGGATATCATCACGCCCAACATGACCGAGGCAGCCATACTTCTGGGCGAGGATCCCAATCTGCTTCCCCGCTCCGCTTCGGAGATGAAAAGCATTCTGGTGAGACTTTCAAAGCTTGGCCCCAAGATAGTCGTCATCACCAGCGCATTTATCTGCGGAGAATGCTGCAACGTGGGCTATGACAGTGAGCACAACAAGTTCTGGAAGGTGCCCTATGTGCAGGTGAACGCAAGCTATCCCGGCACGGGAGATGTGTTTGCTTCCGTACTTACGGGAGCGGTTCTGAGAGGGGACAGCCTGCCCATTGCCATGAACAGGGCAGCGTCATTCCTGGAGCTTGCAATCAAGACCACATACAGCTACTGCACCGACCCCAGAGAGGGCATCATGCTTGAAAGATGCCTGGGCTTTCTTATTGATAACCCCAATCTCTGCGATTACGAAACACTGTGAGAAAGGATATGCTATGCCTTCTTTGAATATAGTTCTTGTGGAGCCGCAGATACCCCAGAACACGGGAAATATCGCACGCACCTGTGCCGTTACGGGAGCAAGGCTCCATCTTATCCGTCCCATGGGATTTCAGATAGATGACAAAAAGCTGAAGCGTGCTGGACTTGACTACTGGGACAAGCTTGACATAAGCTACTATGACAATACAGATGATTTCTTTGAGAAAAACAGCGGCGGGAATTATTTCTTCTTCACCACCAAGGGCATGAAGATACATTCCGATGCAGAATATCCCGACAACAGCTTTCTTATTTTCGGACGTGAGGACGCTGGGCTTCCCGAAGAGCTTTTGTATGCCCACCCCGATGAATGTGTAAGAATACCCATGAGAAGTACGCTGAGAAGCCTTAATCTGTCAAACTCCGCTGCCATTGCAGTTTATGAGGTGCTGAGGCAGTGGGGCTATCCCGACCTTGAAACAAAGGGTCAGCTCACAAAATTTTCATGGTAAAATATAATCATAATTATGCCGCAAAAGCGGCGGAATGGAGAAAATCATGGCAAAAATAAAGATCATCACAGACTCGGCAGCCGATATCGCCAAGGCTGACAGCGCAAAGTACGGCATTGACGTTCAGGGCTTCCCCATCACCGTAGGCGACAAGAGCTTCCGTGACGGCGATATTTCCAACGACGAATATTACGACCTTATCGACGCTTCCGCTGAGCTTCCCGTTCATTCTCAGCTCACAGCATTTGAGTTCGAGGAGCTTTATGAAAAATATGCGGAAGAGGGTTACGAGGATATCTTCTATGTTTCCATCAACGCTCACGGCTCCGCTACATATCAGAACGCCTGCATGGCAAGGAATAATTTCTTTGAGGCTCACCCCGAAAAGAAGGAATCCCTGAGAATACGTGTGCTTGATTCCACCAGCTACTCGGGCGCATACGGCTATCCCGTTATCCGTGCGGCGCAGATGGCAGAAGAGGGCAGCTCTGCCGATGATATTGAAAAGTATCTTACAGACTGGTTCAAGGTCAATGAAGTTTATCTTGCCACCTATACCCTCAGATTTGTAAAGAAGTCGGGACGTGTAAGCGCTGCGGCTGCATTTGCAGGTGAGCTGCTGGGTCTCAAGCCCATTATCCTGCTCAAGGGTGCCGGCACAAAGGTAGTGGCAAAGCCCAGAGGAGAGCAGAATGTTGTTCCCAAGCTTGCCGACGTTGCCTGCAGCAGGATAGAAAAGGATTCGCCTTACATCGTTATCGGCGGCAGAGACTTGAGCCGTGCAAAGGAGCTTTCGGAGCTGCTTACAAAGCGCCTGGGATATCCTCCCGTTGATTTTTCGTTCAGAGTAGGCGGAGCAGTCGCTGCAAACAGCGGCCCCGATGTTGTGGCTGTGGCATTTAAGGCTAAGCAGGAGTGAAAAATTTCAAAAAACACTTTACAAATGCAAAAATGTGTGATATAATAATTCCGTTGTGCTGTATGTGCATGACACAGCCCTCCACTAAGCTTACGGGTAAAGCCCGATAGGGAACATACCTGCCGTATGCCCGGTGAGGGGGAATATTTTAAAGAGGTGTATTTATTATGATGCTCAAGGAAGAAAAGAACGCTATTATCGAAGCTAACAAGATGAGCGAGAACGATACCGGTTCTCCCGAGGTTCAGATCGCAATTCTCACTAAGAGAATCAACGACCTTAACGCTCACCTCAAGGCTCACAACAACGACCACCACTCCAGAAGAGGTCTTCTTAAGATGGTAGGTCACAGACGTAATCTGCTTGCTTACCTTCAGAAGAAGGATATCAACAGATATCGTGCGATCGTTGAGAAGCTCGGTCTTCGTAAGTAATTCTTTCTTAAAGGCAGAATGTAAGGGCCTTGCCTTTACTCTGCCTTTAATACTAATTTCAAACCGAACTATAGACAGATACGACAGCTTGCCGTAATTGTCTATAGAACATTTTGAAATCGGTATAACTTGTTTTTTACTCGTTATCTAAGGCGGTCGTTTAGCATTAAATCGGGAGCATGAAGCCCTTTCCTGCTTCGGATTTATTGCTAAAGCCGCCGGAAAATAAAATGTACGGAGGTAAATTAAATGAATCAGATGAAAACATTTGACAACTACAGAGTTTTCAAGACCATGTTCGCAGGCAGAGAGCTCGTTGTTGAAACAGGCAAGACCTGTGAGCTTTCCAACGGTTCCTGCTGGGTAAGATACGGCGAAACTGTAGTTATGGCAAACGTTACCGCAAGCGTTAAGCCCAGAGAGGGCGTTGACTTCTTCCCTCTTTCCGTTGACTACGAGGAAAGACTTTATTCCGTAGGCAGGATCCCCGGTTCCTTCATGAAGAGAGAGGGCAAGCCTTCCGAAAAGGCTATCCTTACTTCCCGTGTTGTTGACCGTCCTATCCGTCCTCTTTTCCCCAAGGACATGAGAAACGACGTTTCCGTTGTTATGACTGTTCTTGCTGTTGATCCCGACAACTCCCCCGAGATCGTGGGCATGATCGCAACATCTATCGCTATTTCAATTTCCGATATTCCCTGGAACGGCCCTATCGGCGGCATCAGCGTTGGTCTGGTTGACGGCGAGATTGTTCTTAACCCCACTCTCGAGCAGAGAGCAAGAAATGACCTTAACCTTACCGTTGCAGGTACCAAGGACAAGGTCGTTATGATCGAAGCAGGCGCTAACGAGGTTGACGATGACACTATGCTCAACGCCATCATTGCAGGCCACACCGAGATCAAGAAGCTGGTCGATTTCATCAGCGATATCCAGGCTCAGATCGGCAAGAAGAAGTTCGAGTTCGAGTCCATGGAAGTTGACCACGATATGTTCGATGCCATCGAGGAATTTGCTGCTGACAGAGTAAAGGTTGCTCTCGATACAGATGACAAGAACAAGCGTGAGGAAATGCTCAATCCTATCAAGGACGATATCCACGCTAAGTTTGATGAGCTTTATCCCGAAAAGACCGCTATGATCGACGAGTGCATCTACAAGCTCCAGAAGAAGATCGTAAGAAACTGGCTCTACGAGGGCAAGCGTGTTGACGGCCGTGGAATCGATGATATCCGTCCTCTGGCTGCCGAGGTAGGCGTTCTTCCCAGAGTACACGGTTCGGGTCTGTTTACAAGAGGTCAGACTCAGGTTCTTACAGTTGCAACTCTCGGCCCTGTAAGCGATGCTCAGAAGATCGACGGTCTTGATGAAGAAGATACCAAGAGATATATGCACCACTACAACTTCCCCTCCTACTCCGTAGGTGAGACAAAGCCCTCCAGAGGCCCCGGAAGACGTGAGATCGGTCACGGCGCACTTGCTGAAAGAGCACTTGAGCCTGTTATCCCTCCTGTTGAGGAATTCCCCTATGCACTGAGACTTGTTTCCGAAGTTCTTTCCTCCAACGGTTCCACATCTCAGGGTTCTATCTGCGGCTCCACACTGGCTCTTATGGACGCAGGCGTGCCCATCAAGGCTCCCGTTGCAGGTATCTCCTGCGGACTTATCACCCGTGACGACGGAAGCTTCCAGACTATGGTAGATATCCAGGGTCTTGAGGACTTCTTCGGCGACATGGACTTCAAGGTAGGCGGTACCAAGAAGGGTATCACCGCTATCCAGGTAGATATCAAGGTTGACGGACTTACCTACGATATCATCAAGGAAGCATTTGCAAAGACTCACAAGGCAAGAGATTATATCCTTGATGAGGTTATGCTCAAGGCTATCCCCGAGCCCCGTCCTGAGGTTGGCAAGTATGCTCCCAAGATGCTCCAGACCAAGGTTCCCGTTGACAAGATAAGAGAAGTTATCGGTCAGGGCGGAAAGGTTATCCAGAAGATCTCCGCTGACTGCCAGGTAAAGATAGATATCAATGACGACGGCAACGTATTCATCAGCGGTGTTGATATCAACAACGCACGCAAGGCTCTCCAGATCGTTAACACCATTGCAAACGATCCCGAGATCGGCGCTATCTACCGTGGTAAGGTAGTAAAGCTTATGAACTTCGGTGCATTTGTCGAGATTGCTCCCGGCAAGGACGGACTTGTTCACATCTCCAAGCTTGACAAGCAGAGAGTTGAAAAGGTCGAGGACATCGTTTCCGTTGGCGACGAGATCGTTGTTAAGGTAATGGAGATCGACAACCAGGGCAGAATAAATCTTTCCCGCAAGGACGCTCTTGCTGACCTTGAGGCAAAGAAGAATTCTCAGGCTTGAGTTTAATACGATATTTTCAGAGGCGCACTCCAAGGCTTTCTTGGGGTGCGCTTTTTGTGTGTATGATATAAATTCGACAATTTTCGACATACAGTTTGACAATATGAGCACTGCGCATTTGTGCAAATATACGATTTTAATAGGAATGATTGACAATTGTAAATTTGAATTGTATAATAGAAATGATGAAATGTTCATCAAATATGACGAATCGACTTTTGAACGATTTAAGAAAGACGGTATAGTATGCAGGAGAAATTTTTTATGAAAAAGGGATTTATTATCGGCGCTGCGGTATTGCTTTGCTCTGCATTGGGCGCAAGCATTTATCTCAGGACAGCCTTTGAGCCGAAGCCTGCCGATGGGCTTGATTATGATAATCCGCCGACACGTACAGAGCTGCTTGCTGACCCTGCGCTTCGTGAAAAGTGGCTTGTGGAGCCTGATTCCATATATGACCTGTATTTGGGACAGACGGAGGGCGGCGTCTGCACTCACGATGAAAGCTTCACCGAGCCTGTTATCCCCGAGGGAAAATATTATCCCAACGGCGACAGGAACGCTGATTATTACATGGAGATAAAGAACGGCACATTCTGCCTGAGATGGCAGGACGGCAGTGTTGCTTCCGATGACCGTGTATGGGGCGGTGAAAGGGAATACAAGGTCGTGACCTTTCATTATGCTGATAACGCCATACTGTGCAGCGAGTGGCATGAATACACCGACGAGGAACGGGAGCAGAACGGAACGCTGGACAAATACAGCGTTATCCACGGCGTTTCGGTAACATTCCGTGACGGCAAGGCTTATATAATGCCCCCTGCGTTCAGAGCGGGGGAGGGCAATGTTATCCGCACCGACCCATCGATACAGCTTTCTATCCCCGATGAAAATATCTGATACAAAACGGCTTGTGCAGCAGTGCATGAGCCGCTTTTTATTACAAAATGAATACATATCTGTTAAGATATTGTCAAGCCGATACGGAAATGATATAATGAAATTACATGAATACTGACCGATTTATTAAGGGGCTGACAATATGAAAAAGAGAATTATTATAGCAGCGGCACTTATACTGCTTTGCGGCTGTTCCGATGCTGAGACGGAAAATGGGACGGAGACATTAAATGCAACAAGTATAAGCACATCGGTGACAGCAGAAACGGAAGATGATATTGAAGAGGATTATGACTATGTTATCGAAAACGGCGAGGCGCATATCTTCAAGTACAGGGGTTCGGAAAATGATGTGGTTATTCCCGAGAGCCTTGACGGCAGCCCTGTTACATATGTGAGCCGTCGTGCATTTGCGGGAAAAACTGTAGTTTCTCTGACTCTGCCCGAAACGGTGAAAAGCATCGAAAATTTCATGATCAACAATACGCTGGAACGCATTGACCTGCCCTCGGGCATAACCGAGTTGTCCGCTGATTGTTTCAGGGACTGCATGGCTCTGCGTGAGGTGAATATCGCAGATGGCGGAAAATATAAGTCCGTGAACGGGGCGGTCTATACAGCTGACGGAAAAGAACTGATCTTTATGCCAAGATATTCCGATGAGAAGAAGCTTGTTATTCCCGACGGTGTGGAGAGGATAGGTGATCGTGCCTGCGAAAGCTGTAAAATAACTGAGCTGGTATGCCCGAATTCACTGAAAGAGATAGGTAAATATGCTTTTGCTTACGCTGACCTAAGGATCGTTTCACTCAATGATGGGCTTGATGCCGTTGATGATTATGCTTTTACGAATTTTTCGGGTGAGGGTATAAAGGAGCTGTATCTGCCCGACAGTGTAAAAACCGTGGGAACGTATTTTGTGAATCCCGAGGTTGCCGTAGATGCAAAGGCAGAGGCGGAGGGACTTGCTTATCTTGATGATTTAGATGATGTTACATACAGAAATGAAACACTGCTGCAAGCCGCAATGCGTAAAGGCGTAAAAGGGCAAAAGAATTTTATTAAAAATAATAATTTTGGGGATCATGAGATAAAATTCCGCATTATTTTTACCGATATAAACGGAGATGATTTCCCCGAAATGCTGTCTTATCCATACGGTATGGGCTGCAAGAGCTTTGACGTATATTATTACTCCGTGGAAACGGACAGCTGGCTGAGAAGCGGCTCTTTTGATTCGGACGAAGGTCTGTGCTATTATACGGCAATTTACCGTGACAGAAAAAATGACAGCTGTTTTCAGCTGCAGCTTGCGGAAGGCGATTATACCATTGCGGAGTATGCAGTAAAAACTATGTGGAATGAGAGCGGAATGTTCAAGGAATATGTGGGATACAGCAGCTTGTTCTTTCCTGTCGGGCACCATGGTTCTGACGGATTTGTCAGCTACTATCGCATTGGTGACAGGTTTGAGACTGTGGTATATAGCCCTGAGGAGTTTAACAGCCAAAAACCGTGGATCGATTTCAGGAATATGGCGGAAGAATATTTTTCCGACTGCGAGCTGCTGAGTGAAATCGACATAGCAGACTATTTTGATATGCTCAGTAGTACAGATGACATGGTGATATATGACGGGGAGTTTGCTGATGAGCCGAATGTGACGCAGAAACAGGAGTATGACCTTACCCGACCCGAAAGAAAAGTGATCGGCGAGATAGGAGAACAGACTATATATGAGGACGACACCGCACTGTATATATATGATGAGGAACTTTCTTACGATGATTTCAGGCTTCTGTCACAGCTTCCCGGGCTGACCGCACTGGATATAAAAAAAGAAGGCTGTGTCGATCTTTCGGGTATTGAGCTGTTGAAAGGACTTAAACGTCTCAATTTGTATTGCGATGAATATACCAATACTCAGTGCCTTTCTCAGCTTTCGGGGCTGGAATGGTTCATGGTGAACGCTGTGCCCGATATGAGCTTTATTTCGGATATGGACAGTGTGCGTGTGCTTGAAATATATAATACAGATGATATGCCCGAGGACATCTTCACTCCCGCTTACGATATGAAAGGTCTTGAATATCTTATTGTGAGCAAGTGGAATGATAACATGACTGAGGAGCAGGAAAAGAATTTCATGAACAAACGTCCCGATGTGAAGCTGTGCTTTTATAAGATAGGTTAAAATATCCGAATAAAATAAGAGCTGCCGAGGTGGGAGCGGGGACACGCTAAACTTTTGAAAATATCAGCACAAATGAAAGTTACCGAGCCGCAAATGAAACGTTTTACTCAAACATATCAACGAAGCGGCTGCAGCAACATGCTGCGCTTGACATAATGAGAGGATTATGTTAAAATTGAATAAAATAATAACAGAGGTGAACTGCTGTGGCTGTGGATATGAAGGACTGTCCTCCTTATCTCAGAGAATATATTTTTTATCTGAGAGTAATAAGGAACCGTTCGGAAAAAACTATCGAATCGTATTATATCGACCTGCGGCTTTTTCTCAGATATATCAAGGAAAATATAATATCCGCCGAAAACTGCGACATAATAGCAGATGTACCCTTTTCTGCTGTGGCAGGGATAACTCTGGCGGACGTTTACGAGTATCTTAACTTCTCCGCCGAGGAGAGGGGAAACAACGACAAAACAAGAGCAAGAAAAATATCTGCCATAAAGGGCTTTTACAAGGCGCTGTGCAACAACAAGCTCACAAGCTTTCATCTGGAAAACAATCCTGTGGAACAGCTGGACGTTCCTTCTCCCAAAAAGGCTCAACCCAAATATCTGGGTCTGGACGAGAGCAGGAAGCTGCTGGAAAATGTAAGCCCCGCATCAGATTTCTACGAGCGTGATTTTTGTATCCTTATGCTTTTCCTTAACTGCGGCATGAGGCTTTCCGAGCTTGTGGGACTGAACATCACCGACATAGACCTGGACGACCGCAGCATGAGACTGCTGGGAAAGGGCAACAAGGAAAGGATAATCCACATAAACAACGGCTGTGCAGAGGCTATACGCCAGTATCTTGCAGCCCGCCCCGAGGCTCCCACAGATGCGCTTTTCCTCTCAAAGCGAAAGACACGCATCAGCAACAGGCGTGTGGAGCAGATAGTTACGAGCGCTATCGACCGCATAGGCATGGGCAACAGGGGACTTTCCACCCATAAGCTCAGGCACACGGCGGCTACACTTATGTATCAGTACGGCAACGTTGACCCTATGGTGCTCAAAGAAATACTGGGTCACGCCAGCGTTTCCACCACGGAGATATACACCCACCTTACCAACGATAACGTGCGCACTGCCATGGAATCAAACCCTCTTTCGGACGAGGGCTTTAAAATGAAAAAATAGAAAGGGCGGATCGGTATGAACTTTAATAAATCAGAACACTTTTTCAAAAGCTCCAACGGAGTTGACAGGATAGCTTATTACATCTACACCCCCGAGCCTGCACGGAAGCCCAAGGCGCTTATCCAGATCTGTCACGGAATGTGCGAGTACATCGGCAGATACGAGCATTTTATCGACTACCTTTGCGGACTGGGCTATGCGGTTATCGCAAACGACCATCTGGGTCACGGCAATTCCGTTTCGGACAATGACGATCTGGGCTATTTTGCTTTGGAGGACGGCTGGATATATCTGCTAAAGGACGTAAGAAAGGTACAGCTTATCGGAAAGTCTATATTCGGCGATGTACCTCACTATTTCCTCGGTCACTCCATGGGTTCTATCATCGTCCGCTGCGTTCTGGGCAAGTACAGCGGTGATACGGACGGAGCAATTCTGCTGGGAACTGTGGGCATTCACCCTGCCCTGCCTTTCGGCATCGCTCTGGCTGATTCGGAGATAATGCTCCACGGTGTAAAGAGCCGTTCAAGAAAGATAAATCATCTGCTTTTCGGCATGAGCAACGTTATGGTCGATGACAAGCGGACTGAATTTGACTGGATATCCCGTGATGAAAACGTTGTGGCAAGCTATGTTGCGGACAAGAAGTGCAACTTTATCTTTACATCTTCTGCTTTCAGGGATCTTTTCATGCTGGTGCAGTACTGCTCCGACCGTTCATGGTACAAAAAGGTGCGCCATGACCTGCCTGTGCTTATCATGGGCGGAACAGACGACCCTGTGGGAACCTTCGGCAGGGGAGTTATGCAGATATTCAGGCACATGGAACGCCACGGCTTCGATGATGTTGAGCTGAAGCTCTGGGACGGCTGCCGCCATGAGCTGCTCAACGAGACAAACCGCCTGGAGGTTTATAAAAACATTTCCGACTGGCTGGAAGAAAAGCTGGGTTAACGGAGGGATAATATGTTTGCCAAGGTAAACAGTCTGGGGCTTTTCGGTCTGAACGCCTTTCCCGTTGAGGTCGAAACGGAGGTCAGCAGGGGAACGCCATGCTTTGATATAGTAGGTCTGGCGGATACTTCCGTCAAGGAGAGCCGTGAAAGAATAAGAGCGGCTTTCAGGAGTGCGGGCATTTCCTTTCCTCTGGCAAGGGTGATAGTGAACCTTGCTCCTGCGGACACTAAAAAGACGGGAAGTATGCACGACCTTGCCATTTTTGCGGCGCTGCTCAAAATAACGGGCAATATAGAGGATAATATCGACAAGACCGCTTTTATCGGAGAGGTTTCGCTGAACGGTGACGTGCGCCATGTGAACGGCGTTCTGCCTATGGTACTGTGCGCTGAAAGATCGGGTTTTGACACGGTTTTCGTTCCCTCTGCCAATGCCTATGAGGCAAGCGTTGTGGAGGGCGTGACTGTTTACGGCATTGACAATGTTTCCGAGCTTATCGGGCATTTCAACAGGGAAGCGGTGCTTATTCCCCAGAGAAAATATGAGGTGCTGCCCGAAAAACGCTTTGATACGGTGGATTTTGCCGATGTAAAGGGTCAGCAGACGGCTAAAAAGGCAATGGAATATGCGGCTGCCGGCGGTCATAATTTGATTATGATCGGGCCGCCGGGAAGCGGAAAGTCCATGCTGGCAAAAAGGCTTTCCACCATAATGCCTGCAATGACTTTTAAGGAGTCCATCGAGACGACGAACATACATTCTGTCTGCGGGCTTGTTTCAAAGGAAAACCCGCTGGTGACAAAAAGGCCTTTCCGCTCGCCTCACCACACCATTTCGGGTGCGGGACTTTCAGGCGGTGGAACCATACCACGCCCGGGTGAGATATCACTTGCGCACAACGGCATACTTTTTCTTGATGAGCTGCCCGAGTTTTCACGTCAGGCGTTGGAGATACTCCGCCAGCCTCTGGAGGACAAGCAGGTTACTATTTCAAGGGCATCGGGCACGGTGACATATCCATGCTCGTTCATGCTGGTGGCTGCCATGAATCCCTGTCCCTGCGGATATTTCGGACACCCCACACGCAAGTGCATCTGCGGCAAAAAGCAGGCTCACGCTTACATAAACCGCATAAGCGGCCCCTTGCTCGATCGGTTCGATATTCAGGTTGAAGTGGCTCCTGTTGAGTATGAGCATCTGTCCTCGGGGGCGAAAGAAGAATCCTCTGAAGCCATAAGAGAGCGTGTTCAGGCGGCAAGAGAGATCCAGCAGAAGCGTTTTGCGGGAACAGACATCACCTGCAATGCAATGATCACTCCCGATATCCTGCACGATGTCTGCCCCATGACAGATGAGGCAAGCGTTATGCTCAAAAATGTTTTTGAGAAAATGGGACTTTCCGCCAGGGCATATGACCGCATTTTAAAGGTGGCAAGAACTGTTGCGGACATGGAGGGCGAAGAGGTCATCGGCAAGAGCCATATCGCCCGTGCCGTTCAGTTCAGGAGCCTTGACAGGAAATACTGGAGTGAATGACTGGAGGTGCTCTTGTGGTAGTTGAAAAGAAAGCGGCGACCAATGATGAAAAAAGGAAGCTGCTGGATAATGCGGTGGCTATAGTTGAAATGGAAGGGTATTGCTTTTCCGAAAAGGACAAGGATATATGTATGCGGCTTTTTGACGGCAGACTTAAAAAGTCGGAACTGGCAGAAAGCCTAAAAAAGATGTCTGAGGAAAGGATAAGAAAAGCCAATGCCTTATGACCCTACAACTGCAAATTGTTACCCGAATTCAGCTGTTCTTATAAATAAACTTGGCATACGTGATGACCGGACGTTAATGCAGGCGGAAAGCTACTATTCGGCAATGCGGCTAATGGAATTAGAGAATGGTATAAAGTTTGAAAATGTGGATTTTGACTTTTATTTATCCATTCACAAATATTTGTTTCAGGATATATATGATTGGGCAGGTCAGATACGTACCACAAATATTTCCAAAAAGGGGACTTGTTTCTGCCCTTATGAATTTATCCGTGAAACAGGGGAAGCTATTTTTCATAAGCTTAAACATAATAATTATTATAAAGATGTTTCAGAGCGGGAGCTTCCAAGCTGTATTGCTGAGCTTTTTGATAGTCTCAATATTCTTCACCCTTTCAGAGAAGGCAATGGAAGGACTGAAAAAGCTTTTATATCCGCATTACTTAAAAACATTGGATATAGTATTGACTTTTATAATTGCGACAAGGATTATTTGACCATAGCAACTATATTTGCAGCTCAGGGGGTAATGGATCACCTTGTTGATTTCTTTGCAGAGAATATAGAGTTGATTGGAAAAATTGACAGGTGAATTTATAGATCATATAAATTCAAGAGGATTTCGGAACAAATTGTCCGAAGTCCTCTTATTGTTTATGTGTAATTGCGCAATGGTGTTAATATTTATACCAACGGAATTGTACAAAATGTAAAATCTGAGGAAATGAGAAAGAAATCCCTTGACAAGGGCTGACAGATGTTATATAATAATATACTGTATCATAATGTAAACTTATGCCTGTTTTACTAAAGTTAATTGCGGCTTATGCTTATCATGGCTTGTTTTGCCGACACTGCGGCAGCTGCGTAAAAACGTTATGCGGCGCAGTTTCAGAATCGTTTTTTAAGCCAATAATCTTTGTAAGGGCAAAGATAGACATTATTTCTTCTAAAATTATGAGGAGGAGTCCGCCTATGGTGAATGTAAAGCCGGTGCAGCTCGGCAAGACCACTCGTATGAGCTTCGGTAAGATCAGCGAAGCTCTGGAGATGCCAAACCTTATCGAGGTGCAGAAAAATTCCTACAAATGGTTTCTTGAGGAGGGACTTAAAGAAGTATTCCGTGACGTTGCCGCTATCACGGATTATAACGGCAACTTAGTTCTTAACTTTGTCGATTATCATCTTGATGAAACACCTAAGTATTCCGTTGCGGAGTGTAAAGAAAGAGACGTTACCTACGCCGCTCCGCTCAGAGTAAAGGCTACCCTTTGGAACAAGGAGACCGGCGACGTTAAGGAAAACGAAGTGTTCATGGGCGATTTCCCGCTTATGACCGAAAGCGGCACCTTTGTTATCAACGGCGCCGAGCGTGTTATCGTATCACAGCTGGTCCGTTCACCCGGCGTTTACTATTCCTTTGAAAAGGATAAGACCGGTAAGGACCTTTTTAAGACTACAGTTATCCCCAACAGAGGCGCATGGCTCGAATACGAGATGGACTCCGCCGATGTTATTTATGTTCGTATCGATAAGAACAGAAAGATACCTCTTACCACATTTATCCGTGCTCTCGGCGTCGGAACTGACCCTGAGATCGAGGAAATGTTCGGCCACGATGAGAGACTTAGCCAGACTATCCTCCAGAAGGACGCTACCAAGAACACCGAGGAAGCTCTTCTTGAGGTTTATAAGAAGCTCCGCCCCGGCGAGCCTCCTACAGTTGACAGCGCTATCTCTCACCTGAATATGCTGTTCTTCGATGCAAAGAGATATGATCTTTCCCGTTTCGGAAGATATAAGTACAACAAGAAGCTGGGCGTTGGCTCCAGAATCGCAGGTCACTACGTTGCAAGACCTATCGCTAACCCCCTGACAGGCGAGATCATGGCTGACGAGGGAGAGCTTCTCTCCTACGACAAGGCTATGGAGATCCAGCAGGCAGGCGTAAGCGAGGTATGGCTGAAGGTCGTTCACAAGGAGATCTACTCCAATCCCGCAGGCGGCGAGCCTATGAGCCGTGTTGAGGAAAAGGAAGTCAAGGTCATCGGCAACGGCATGGTAGATATCAACGGCTATGTTGATTTCGATACCGCTCAGTACGGCATCAACGAGCTTGTTTCCTTCAAGGTCCTGAAGGATATCCTTGAAAGCGCTGCCGACAAGGACGAGCTGGAGGAAATGGTAAAGAAGCGTGTTGACGAGCTTGTTCCCAAGCACATCACACTTGACGATATCTTCTCCACGATCAGCTACTTCATCAACCTCTGCGAGGGCGTTGGTACTGTTGACGATATCGACCACCTTGGCAACAGACGTATCCGTTCCGTTGGTGAGCTGCTCCAGAACCAGTTCAGGATCGGTTTTGCCCGTATGGAGCGCAGCATTCGTGAAAGAATGAACACACAGGCTCAGGACGTTGAGACCATTACACCTCAGAGCCTTATCAATATCCGTCCCATAACTGCGGCTATCAAGGAGTTCTTCGGCTCCTCGCCTCTGTCACAGTTCATGGATCAGAACAACCCTCTTGCTGAGCTTACTCATAAGAGACGTCTTTCCGCACTGGGCCCCGGCGGTCTTTCCAGAGACCGTGCAGGATTCGAGGTTCGAGATGTTCACTACTCCCACTACGGAAGAATGTGCCCCATCGAGACTCCTGAAGGACCTAACATCGGTCTGATCTCCTACCTTGCATCTTTCGCAAGGATAAATGAGTACGGCTTCATCGAAGCACCTTACAGAAAGGTGGATAAGGCTACAGGTATTGTAACCGATGAAGTTGTATATATGACTGCCGATGTAGAGGATAATTATACCGTTGCTCAGGCTAATGAGCCTCTTACCGAGGAAGGCAAGTTTGCACGTCCCAGAGTAAATGCCCGTTACAGAGACCAGATCCTCGAGTGCGAGAGAGAACGTATCGACTACATGGACGTTTCTCCTAAGATGGTCGTTTCCATTGCGACTGCAATGATCCCCTTCCTGGAAAACGATGATGCTAACCGTGCCCTCATGGGTGCGAACATGCAGCGTCAGGCTGTGCCTCTTCTCAAGACCGAAGCTCCTATCGTTGGAACAGGTATGGAGTACAAGGCTGCTGTTGACTCAGGCGTGTGCATCGTTTCCAAGCATGACGGTGTTGTTGAGCGTGTTTCCGCTGACGAGGTCGTTGTCAAGGAAGGCACAGGCGCAACTCACACCTATAAGCTCACCAAGTTCAAGCGCTCCAACCAGGGTACCTGCGTAAACCAGAGACCTATCGTTGACAAGGGCGAGGAAGTTCACGTTGGTCAGGTCCTTGCGGACGGTCCCGCAACCAGCAACGGCGAGCTTGCTATCGGTAAGAATGCTCTTATCGGCTTCATGACCTGGGAAGGCTACAACTACGAGGACGCCGTTCTTCTTAACGAGCGTGTTGTCCGTGAAGATATTTACACCTCTATCCATATTGAAGAGTATGAGATCGAGGAAAGAGATACAAAGCTCGGTGCCGAGACCATCACAAGAGATATCCCCAACGTTGGTGAGGACGCTCTTAAGGACCTCGATGACCGTGGTATCATTCGTATCGGTGCAGAGGTAAGAGCCGGCGATATCCTCGTCGGAAAGGTAACTCCTAAGGGAGAGACCGAGCTTACCGCTGAAGAAAGACTTCTGAGAGCTATTTTCGGTGAAAAGGCCAAGGAAGTAAGAGACAACTCCCTGAAGGTTCCCCACGGCGAATCGGGCGTTGTTGTCGATGTCAAGATATTCACCCGTGAGAACTGCGATGAGCTTTCTCCCGGAGTTAACAAGCTGGTAAGATGCTATATCGCACAGAAGCGTAAGATCTCCGTCGGCGATAAGATGGCGGGCCGTCACGGTAACAAGGGTGTCGTTTCACGTATCCTTAAGTCCGAAGATATGCCTTTCCTTCCCGATGGTACTCCTCTGGATATCGTTCTTAACCCTCTGGGTGTACCTTCACGTATGAACATCGGTCAGGTGCTTGAAGTTCATCTCGGTATGGCTGCAAGAAAGCTTGGCTGGAAGGTAATGACCCCTGTATTCGACGGCGCACACGAGGAGGATATCCGTGAGTGCTTCAAGGAAGCAGGCATGGACGAGGACGGCAAGATCGTTCTTCGTGACGGACGTACAGGTGAGCCTTTCGATAACAGAGTTACCGTTGGTATCATGTACTACCTGAAGCTCCACCACCTTGTTGATGATAAGATCCACGCACGTTCCGTAGGTCCTTACGCTCTCGTAACACAGCAGCCTCTGGGCGGTAAAGCTCAGTTCGGCGGTCAGCGTTTCGGAGAGATGGAAGTTTGGGCGCTGGAGGCTTACGGCGCAGCTTATACTCTTCAGGAGATCCTTACCGTTAAGTCCGATGATACCGTCGGCCGTGTAAAGACCTATGAGGCTATCGTTAAGGGACAGAACGTTCCCAAGCCCGGTATCCCCGAGGCATTCAAGGTTATTATCAAGGAATTCCAGTCACTCTGCCTTGATATCCGTGTTCTTGATGAAAACAACGAGGAGATCGATCTTAAGTCCACATTTGAGGACGACGACGATGTTATCCCACAGCCTGTTTCAGATGCTGACGATTACGAGGATCTTTCTTCCTCCGACGACAGCCACTACACCGAGGACGATCTCAACGACGGCGATCTGGACGAGGGCTTCTCGCTGGTTGACGACGATGAAGAGGATTTCGGAAGTCTGGACGATGACGATGATTCCGACTTCATGCACGACGATTCAGACGATCTTATCTGATAAACCGGTTTAAAGCACAATTTTGAGTTTCTTTCCCGCTTTATGCGGGAAAGAAATATTAGATATCCAAAACTCTATTGATAAGGAGTGTAAGCTTTTGGAATTAAAAACTTTTGAGTCTATTAAGATAGGTCTTGCTTCCCCCGAAAAAATCAGAAGCTGGTCATACGGCGCTGTTGAAAAGCCTGAAACCATCAACTACAGAACACAGAAGCCCGAAAGAGACGGTCTTTACTGCGAAAGGATCTTTGGTCCTACCAAGGACTGGGAGTGCCACTGCGGTAAGTATAAGAAGATCCGCTTTAAGGGCAAGGTCTGCGAGCGCTGCGGCGTTGAAGTTACCCGTGCAAAGGTAAGACGTGAGCGTATGGGTCACATTGCTCTTGCTGCTCCCTGCTCCCACATCTGGTACTTCAAGGGCACACCTTCCAGAATCGGTCAGGTGCTTGAGGTTTCCCAGAAGCGTCTTGAAGAGGTCCTTTACTTTACAAAATATATCGTTGTTGACGCTGGTAACACCGAGCTTGTCAAGAAGCAGCTTCTCACAGAAAAGGAATATTCCGATATGTGCGAGAAGTACGAGGACGATTTCTATGCTGCAATGGGTGCAGAGGCTATTAAGGATCTCCTTGAGGACTATGACCCTGAGAGGTACAATCAGTACATCGTCAAGTACATTGACCAGTTCGCTGCTGTAACAGGTCTTACCGAGCAGCAGATCAGAGACACTCTTGCAAAGAGATTTCTCGTTATCACCGACAACGGCAACAATGAAAAATATGAAGTTGGTCAGTTCGTTTCCAGAGATGAGTATAACTACGCCATCACCAGATACAACTGGATGGAAGAGGAAAAGAGAAGCGACAACTGCATCAAGGTAATCTACGGCTCCAAGTACATCGAGAAGCTGTTTGATGAAAAGATCGCTGAGGCTAACAAGAACGGCGAGTATGATGAGATCGCTGACAAGTCCAAGTGGATCAACTGCCTTGAATGGGTATCCGACGAGCTGAAAGACGAGCTGAAGGATCTGCCCGCAGGTCAGAAGAGAATAAAGCTCCTCAAGAGACTGGACATCATCGAGTCCTTCCGTCTCTCCGAGAACAAGCCCGAGTGGATGGTACTGGACGTTGTTCCCGTAATCCCTCCCGATCTTCGTCCTATGGTAATGCTGGACGGCGGCAGATATGCTACCTCCGACCTGAACGACCTTTACAGACGTGTTATCAACCGTAACAACCGTCTTAAAAAGATGCTGGAGCTGGAAGCTCCCGACATCATCATCAGAAACGAAAAGAGAATGCTTCAGGAAGCTGTCGATGCACTTATCGACAACGGCCGTCACGGCAGACCTGTAACAGGCCCCAACAACCGTGCGCTGAAATCTCTTTCCGATATGCTTAAGGGTAAGCAGGGACGTTTCCGTCAGAACCTCCTCGGTAAGCGTGTTGACTACTCAGGACGTTCCGTTATCGTCGTTGGTCCTGAGCTGAAAATGTATCAGTGCGGTCTCCCCAAGGAGATGGCTCTCGAGCTTTTCAAGCCTTTCGTTATGAAGAGACTTGTTGATACAGGCAAGTCCACCAATATAAAGTCCGCCCGCAAGAAGGTTGACAGAGCGGAGAACGATGTATGGGATGCACTGGAGAATGTTATCAAGTCTCACCCCGTACTTCTGAACCGTGCGCCTACACTTCACCGTCTGGGTATCCAGGCATTCGAGCCTATCCTCGTTGAAGGCCGTGCTATCAAGCTTCACCCTCTGGTTTGTACTGCGTTCAACGCCGACTTCGATGGTGACCAGATGGCTGTTCACCTTCCCCTTTCCGCAGAGGCTCAGACTGAGGCAAGATTCCTCATGCTGGCTGCAAACAACCTGTTGAAGCCTTCTGATGGCCGTCCCGTTGCCGTTCCTTCACAGGATATGGTACTGGGCTCCTACTACCTTACCATGAAGAAAGAGGGAGAAAAGGGCGAAGGCAAGGTATTCCGTGACGTTAACGAGGCTCTCATGGCTTATCAGGAGGGCGTAGTAACACTTCACGCTGCTATCAAGGTTCGTATCTCCAAGGATATCGGCGACAGAAAGGTATCCAAGATAATCGACTGCACCGTCGGCCGTCTTATCTTCAACGAGAACATTCCCCAGAACCTGGGCTATGTTGACAGAACCAACTCCGATAAGCAGTTTGATCTTGAGATCGACTTCCTTGTTAAGAAGGGTCAGCTCTCCGATATCATCGAGCGCTGCATAAGAACTCACGGCACAACCACTACTTCCGAAGTCCTCGACAAGATCAAGGCTCTCGGATTCAAATACTCCACCAAGGCTGCTATCACCGTTGCAGTATGCGATGCCGAAATTCCTAAGGAAAAGGCTGAGATCCTCGCAAATGCCGACAAGCAGGTCGAGAAGATCAACGCAATGTACCGCAGAGGCTTCATCTCCGCAGCTGAAAAGTCCAAGCGCTTCATTCAGATCTGGAACGGCGCTACAGATGATGTAACAACTGCTCTGAAGAATGACCTTGGCAAGTACAACCCCATCTTCATGATGGCTGACTCCGGTGCCCGTGGATCTATCAACCAGATCCGTCAGCTGGCTGGTATGAGAGGTCTGATCGCCAATACATCGGGTTCGACCATCGAGATGCCTATCAGAGCTAACTACCGTGAAGGTCTTAACATTCTGGAATACT
>ERZ827512.681-NODE-681-length-41632-cov-5.750150_pt1 | contig 41632 bp, 51 predicted proteins | sample MGYA00519916_ERZ827512 | MGnify/ENA primary metagenome ERZ827512 (study PRJEB31778, sample SAMEA3449335) | human gut metagenome | biome: human gut; feature: human-associated habitat; material: faeces | place: United Kingdom | collected 2010/2012 ... | reverse complement strand
CAGGTGAGACAATTTCGTGGAATAACACTTAAGACATTATCACAGAATAATCATAGAAAAAAAATTAAAAGGGTATTTTTATTTGAAAAAATATATGATATAATTTTATTATAGAAAGAAGGTATATGGATGACGGTTAGTAGTTTTATTACTGTTTTACAAAAGATTATTGATATATCTTTAGTATGGGTATTAATCTATTATGTATTAAAAAGTCTTAAAAATAATGTTAAGATGGTACTTATATTTAAGGGGATAATTATTATTGTAATAATAAAAATTCTTAGTGATTGGTTGAATCTTACAACAGTGGGATTACTTCTTGAGTATGTTATTATGTGGGGACCACTAGCGCTTATTATTATCTTTCAACCTGAAATTAGAAGTATTTTGGAACACTTAGGTAGAAAACAAATACTTACTAAACATCATGTACTTACAATGGATGAAAGAGAAAAAATGATCTATGAAATTATGAATGCTATAGAATATTTACGTAAATCTAGAATTGGTGCTTTGATAGTAATTGAAAGAGAAGTAAGTTTAAATGATTATATAGTTAGAAGTAAAGGTATATATGCTGATATATCTAGTGAATTACTTATATCAATCTTTTTCCCTAGAAATCCACTTCATGATGGTGGTGTTATAATACAAGGAAATAGAATAACAAGTGCTGGAGCAGTATTTCCAATTAGTTTAAATACAAAAATTAATAAAAGGCTTGGAACTAGACATAGGGCTGCTTTAGGTATTAGTGAAGAGTCTGATTCTATTGCTATTGTTGTAAGTGAGGAGACAGGTAAAATTTCTATTGCTATTGGTGGTGTATTGAATTACGGACTTTCAATAGATGATGCAAGAATGATGTTAGTAGAGGAACTAAGACCTCGTAAAGATTTCTTACTTGATGATGATTTTGAAGAGGATAGTGTTAAAGAGAAAGAAGATAAGGTAGGTGATAGCCATGAAGATAATAAATAGTATATTTATGACTATTACTGCTATATTTAGAGCAATATATAAAGTTATAGATAGAGTAATAATTTTACCTATTACTAAAGTTATGGTCATGATAGGGGATAAGTTTGGTAATAAGACTGATAGATTTGAAAAAATGCTAACTAAAAAAAATACGCTGGTATTTATTTCACTTATATTGGCTATATGTTTGTTTTTATATGTTGATAGTGAATCAACTATAATAGTAAATGATTCGGCTGAGGTTTTATATGATCAGAAAGTTAAGGCTACTTATAATAGTAATTCTTATGTTGTAGAAGGACTTCCTGATAGTGTTGATGTAACTTTGATTGGTAGAAAAGTAGATTTATATTTGGCAAAACAATTATCTAAAGGAACAGTTACAGCTGATTTATCTAATTTAAAAGAAGGGGTTCATACTATAAAGTTGGATTATGATTGTTCTATTACTTCTGTAAATTATAAATTGGATCCATCGGTTGTTAATGTTACAATATATCCTAAAGTTAGTGAGACTAGGACAGCTTCTGTTGATATTATAAATAAAAATATGTTGGATAAAAAGTTGTCTATAGGTGATGTTAGTTTAAGTGAAAAAGAAGTTGTTATAAAGGGAGCTGAACATACTTTAAAGAAAGTTGCTATTGTAAAAGCTTTGGTTGATGTTAGTAAGATTGTTGATCCAAAAATTGGTGTAAGTGATTTAGATGATATAAAATTAGTGGCTTATGATAGTGAGGGCCGTGTTGTTAAAGGAATTGAGATGGAACCTAGAAAATTATCTGCTAAGGTGACTATTGAATCTCCTAAAAAAGAAGTTCCTATTAAGGTTGTACCTACTGGAGAAGTAGAATTTGGAAAAGCTATAGATAATATAAAGACTGATATTAGTAAGGTTGTAGTGTATGGAGATCAGAATGTTTTAGATGATATGGATTATTTACCAGTAGAAATAGATGTATCTGGACTTAATGAGAATAAAACCTATGATGTTATTATATCAAAACCATCAGGAGTTAAAGAAATATCTGATACTAATTTAAAGGCAACTGTTACAATTGGGGCAGAAATTAGTAAAGAAATAAATGATGTCTATATTGAAACAACTAATTTGGATCCGAACTATAAAGCTGTTGCCATTGGAGAAAATTCAAGTAAGACTTCAGTTATTGTAAAAGGAACTAAAGAAGTAGTTGATGCGATTGATGCTTCTATGGTTACTGCTTCTGTTGATTTGAGTGGCTATAGCGAGGGAGATTATGAAGTAGCTGTAAAGGCTAGTGGTGATGATAATAAAGCAACTTATGCTGCGAAAATTACAAAGGTAAAAATAAGAATAACGAAAAAATAATTAATTATATAAAAAGGCTTTGCTTTCTATATTATATAGATAGAAAGTAAGAGCCTTTTTTTGTTAAAAATTTTTATGATATTAAAAATAAAAATAATTGTAGTAGAGGTATATATATAGATATTTAAGAGTGTTTGATTATAAAAAGAATTGATTGTATTTGAATTATATCTGTTGTAGAATTAGAAGGAAATGGAAACTAGAAAATTAGTATAAAATGTGATAAGAAATGTAAGTAATGGTTTAAGTGGGGGTTATTTTTCTTTTGAATTTTTGAACTTGAATGGTAAAATTTACTTTTGCAGTGCATCTATGTGCAAAAAAACTTGGAAAAAGCTAAAAAAAGCTTGTCAAACCTTAAAATATATAGTACAATAACAAACGTGTAGGTGGCGAGGATGTGCAAAGTTGCTGATACACCCGGTTAAGTTGTTAAATAATAATTGAGGGTTTTTCAGGTAATTTGTTCGGAGCTAGTCTATACTAGATATAGGCGAAAGGAGGAGTAAATATGTCAAATGAAAAAATCAGAATAAAACTTAAGGCATATGAACACCAAATAATTGATAATGCTGCTAGCAAGATAGTAGCTACTGTTAAGAGAACTGGTGGAGAGGTAAGTGGACCTGTTCCATTACCAACTAAGGTTGAGAAGTTTACTATTCTTAGAGCTGTTCACAAGGATAAAGATTCTAGAGAACAATTCGAGATGCGTACTCACAAAAGACTTATCGATATTAATAACCCTAGTAAAGAGACAATTGATGCTTTAAAACATCTAGATTTACCTAGTGGTGTTGATATACAAATAAAATATTAGGAGGAATTAGAAAATGAAAGGAATCTTAGGTCGTAAGATTGGGATGACTCAAGTTTTTGCTGCTAATGGAAAGTTAGTTCCTGTAACTGTTGTTCAGGTAGATGACAACGTAATTAGTCAAATTAAAACTGTAGAGAATGATGGTTATGATGCTATTCAAATAGCTACAGTAGATAAAAAGGAACATAGAAGCAATAAACCTGAAGTCGGACACTTAAAGAAAGCTAATACAACACCTAAGCGCTTCTTAAGAGAACTTAGAGGTGTTAATGTTAGTGATTATAGCTTAGGACAAGTTCTTAAAGCTGATTTATTTTCTGCAGGAGAAATAGTTGATGTAACTGGCACTTCTAAAGGAAAAGGAACACAAGGTGTTATTAAACGCCATAATCAATCACGTGGACCAATGGGTCATGGTAGTCAATATCATCGTGGTGTAGGATCTCTTGGTACAATGTTACCAAAAAGGGTATTACCAGGAAAGAAAATGCCTGGACATATGGGTAGCGAACAAGTAACTGTTCAAAATCTTGAAATTATTCAAGTTGATCTTGAAAACAATGTTATCTTAATTAAAGGAAATGTTCCTGGACCAAAGAAATCATTAGTATTTATTAAGTCTGCTATTAAGAATATGGACAAGACAAATCCAGTTTTGGAACTTGTTAGTTATGATACAACTACTGATACAGAGGATGCGTCAGAAGAGAAAATTGCAGAAAATACTACTGATACTACATCACAACAATAACTTTAGAAAATGTTTATGCAATTTAAATTTAATGTGATGATAAAGGAGGAAGAAAGTAATGTCTAAAACTCAGATATTAAACTGTAATGGTGAAAAGGTTAAGGATATAAAATTAAATGATAACATTTGGGGAATAGTTCCTAATGATGCAGTTTTACATAATGCAATCGTACTTAATATGGCAAATAGACGTCAAGCATCTGCTTCTACTAAGACTAGATCAGAAGTTAGTGGCGGTGGAAGAAAGCCATGGAGACAAAAAGGAACTGGTAATGCACGTCAAGGAAGTATAAGAGCTACTCAATGGCGTGGCGGTGGAATTGTGTTTGGACCTAATCCAAATAGAAATTACACTAAAAAGATGAATAAAAAAGAAAGAAGATTAGCTGTTAAGTCTGCTTTAGCTTATAAACTTTTAGATAAAGAGTTAATTGTTGTAGATGATATTAATTTTGCAACTAGTAAGACTAAAGAGATGGTTAATTTATTAACTAAGTTTGATATAGAAAACAATAAAGTATTAGTTGTTGTTAGTGAACTTACTGAAAATGTTTGCTTAGCTTCTAGAAATTTAGCTAATGTTAAGCTTATTACTTTTGAAGAAGTTAATGCTTTTGATTTAGTAAGTGCTGATAATTTATTGATTACAGCTGGTGCTTTAGAAAAATTAGAGGAGGTGCTAACTCGTGACTAACTATGATATTATTTTAGGACCTGTTATTACTGAGAAGAGTGCTTCTTTAGAAAATGAACGTAAGTATGTTTTTAAAATTGATGTTAGAGCTAATAAAACACAGGTTAAACAAGCTATTGAAAAGTTTTTTAATGTAAAAGTAGAAAAAGTTAATATTATGAATACTCATCCTAAAGATAAGAGAGTAGGAAAATATACTGGTAAAACAAATAGATATAAAAAGGCTATTGTTAAGTTAGCAGAAGGAAACACTATTAGTTTTGATTAATGTAAGGAGGAGAGAGAAATGGCTATAAGAAACTTAAAACCTAATACAAATGCTCAAAGACATATGAGTTATTTGAATAGTGATGAAATTACTAAAACTACACCTCATAAAAGCTTAACTGTAACAAAGAAGAAAACTAATGGTCGTAATAATCAAGGAAAAATAACTGTTAGACATCGTGGTGGCGGTGTTAAGAGAAAATATCGTTTGATTGATTTTAAAAGAAGAAAAGATGGTATTGTTGCAGTTGTTAATTCAATAGAATATGATCCAAATAGATCAGCAAATATTGCTTTGATTAGTTACAAAGATGGAGTTAAATCTTATATTATTGCTCCTAAGGAACTAAAAGTAGGTGATAAGGTTGAGTCTGGTAGTAAGGTAGATGTTAAAGTTGGTAATACTATGGAAATTGCAAATATTCCTGTAGGTACTGTTATTCATAATATCGAGCTTAAGCCAGGAAAAGGTGGACAAATCGCTAAGAGTGCTGGAGCTAGTGCTCAAATATTAGGCCGTGAAGATAAGTATGTTTTAGTTAGACTTGCAAGTGGTGAGACAAGATATATCTTAGGTACTTGTCGTGCTACTATTGGTGCAGTTGGTAACGAGGATTATTCTTTAGTTAAATTAGGAAAAGCAGGACGTAAGAGACATTTAGGTATTAGACCAACAGTTCGTGGTTCTGTTATGAATCCAAATGATCACCCTCATGGTGGTGGTGAAGGAAGAGCTCCAATTGGTAGAAGTGGACCTATGACACCTTGGGGTAAACCAGCACTAGGATATAAAACTAGAAAGAATAAGAAAAGTTCTGATAAATATATTGTAAGTCGTCGTAAGAAAAAATAAGAGAAAGGATAAATTAATATGGCAAGAAGTTTGAAAAAAGGACCTTTTGCAGATGAATATCTATTAAAAAAGGTTGAAAAAATGAATGAATCTGGCAAAAAAGAAGTTATTAAAACTTGGTCTCGTCGTTCAACAATTTTTCCTAGCTTTATTGGACATACATTTGCGGTACATAACGGAAAAGATTTTATTCCTGTATATATTACTGATGATATGGTAGGACATAAATTAGGAGAGTTTGCTATGACTCGTAAGTTTGGCGGACATGGTTCAGATAAAAATAAGAAATAAACTTAAGGAGGCGTGATTATGCAAAAGACAGAGGCAAAGGCAATTGCTAAGACTGTAAGAATAGCCCCTCGTAAAACTAGATTAATTATAGATTTAATTAGAGGTAAGAATGTTGATGAAGCTAGAGCAATTTTAGCTAATCAACCTCAAAGAGCTGCAAGAGTAATTGAAAAAGTATTAAATTCTGCAGTAGCAAATGCGGTTAACAATTTTGAGATGAATGAAGAAGATTTATATGTAAAAACTTGTTACGTTGATGAAGGTATAGTTTTGAAAAGAGCTAAGATGGATTCACGTGGACATGTAGGAAGAAATGATCATAAGACTAGTCACATTACAGTGATAGTAAGTAATGATAAAAAGTAAAGGAGGATTAGTTAATGGGACAAAAGGTTAGTCCAATAGGGCTTAGAATTGGCATAAATAAAGATTGGGATGCTAAATGGTATGCTAATAAAAAAGATTTTTCCAAGTATTTAAATAACGATGTTAAGATTCGTACTTATTTAGAAAAAAGATTCAAGCTTGCTGGTATTTCTCATATTGTTATTGAGAGAAATCCAAAAAGATGTGAAGTAATTATGTATGTTTCTAAGCCAGGATTGGTTATTGGTCAAAAAGGAACAGAAATTGAAGAAGTTAAGAAGAGTGTTTCTAAATTAGTAGATGAAGATATTCAAATATCTGTAATTGAAGTTAAGACACCTGATTTAGTTGCTAAGTTAGTGGCTGATAATATTGCTCATAATATTGAGAATAGAGTATCTTTTAGAATTGCTCAAAAGAGAGCTATTAGAAATACTATGAAAGCTGGAGCTAAGGGAGTTAAAACTTTAGTATCTGGTCGTTTAGGTGGAGCAGATATTGCTAGAAGTGAAGGATATTCTGAGGGTACTATTCCACTACATACTTTAAGAGCAAACATTGATTATGCTACAAGTGAAGCTGATACTACTTATGGTAAGATTGGTGTAAAAGTATGGATTTATAAGGGTGAAATTTTAGAAAGCAAGAACAAGGGAGGTAATTCTGATGTTAATGCCAAAAAGAACTAAACATAGAAAGACTTTCCGTCTTCCTTATGAAGGAAAAGCTAGAGGTAACACAGAACTACATTTTGGTAAGTATGGTTTAATGGCTAAGACTGGTGCTTGGGTAACTGCTAACCAAATCGAAGCAGCTCGTGTTGCTATGACTAGATATATGAAACGTGGAGGTAAAGTTTGGGTTAATATTTTCCCTAATTTATCTTTAACTAAAAAACCTTTGGAAACTCGTCAAGGTAAAGGTAAAGGTGAACCAGAGGTATGGGCAGCTGTTGTTAAAAAAGGTAAGATTATGTTTGAAATTGATGGTGTAGATGAAGCTACTGCTAGAGAAGCTTTAAGACTTGCGTCTCATAAGTTGCCTATTAAATGTAAATTTGTAACAAAAGAAAGTGGTGATAAGAATGAAGACTAAAGAAATTAGAGAACTAACCACTGAAGAAATAAACAAGAAAATTGTTGAATCAAAGGAAGAGTTATTAAAGTTAAGATTTAAACAAGCAACAGGTACTTTGGAAAATCCAGCTCGTATTCATGAGTTAAGAAAGTTTGTTGCTAGACTTAAGACTGTTCTTAGAGAACGTGAAATAGAAGGTTAAAAGGAGGATTGTCCTTATGAATGAAAAGAAGAGACGTGAATTAATTGGCGTTGTCGTAAGCGATAAAGCAGATAAGACAATTACAGTTAAGGTTGAAACTTATAGAATGAATCCTATTTATAAAAAGAGGGTTAAATATTCTAAGAAATATGCAGCACATGATGAGAAGAATACTGCTCACGTTGGAGATAAGGTTAGATTAGTAATGACTAGACCTTTATCAAAAACAAAGAGATATGAACTTGCTGAGATTATTGAAAAAGCTGTTGTTTTATAATCTTTCTAGTTGGGAGGAGGAATTTAAATGTTACAACAAGAAAGTCGTTTAAAAGTTGCTGATAACAGTGGAGCACGTGAACTATTAGTAATTAGAGTTCTTGGTGGAAGTAAAGTAAAAACTGGAAATATTGGAGATGTTGTTGTTGGTACAATAAAAAAAGCTACTCCTAATGGAAACGTTGGGAAAGGTAAAGTAGTAAAGGCTGTTATTGTTAGAAGTAAGTTTGGTGTAAGACGTGAAGATGGAAGTTACATAAAGTTTGATGATAATGCTTGCGTACTTATTAAAGATGATAAGAGTCCAGTCGGAACTCGTGTTTTAGGACCTGTTGCACGTGAACTTAGAGATAAAGGTTTCATGAAGATCGTTAGTTTAGCTAAAGATGTGTTATAGTCCTGAGATAAAAAGGAGGAAATAATTGATGAAGTTAAAAACTGGAGATAAAGTTAGAGTTATTGCTGGAGCTAATAAAGGTAGCGAAGGTAATGTTTTAAAAGTTGTTGGAGATAAAGTTATTGTTGATGGTGTTAATATCGTTACAAAGCATATTAAACCTAAGTACAATAATGGTGAGGGAGAAATTGTTAAAACAGAAGCTCCTATTCACAGATCTAATGTAAAAGTTATAGAGTCAGTAGATAAAGTTAAGAAGAGTGAGAAGAAAGCTGATTCTAAAAAAGAAGAAAGTAAATAATTAATTAGATATACTATTTAATTTGGAAGGAGGGTGGATTATTTATGAACCGCCTAGAAGAAAAATATAAAACTGAAGTTGTTCCAAGTTTAAAAGAAAAACATAACTACAGTAGTGTTATGATGGTTCCTAGAATAGAAAAAATTGTTGTTAATATGGGTGTTGGAGATGCTGTTCAAAACTCTAAGATGTTAGATGCAGCAATATCTGACTTGGAAAAGATCACTGGTCTTAAGCCTGTTGCAACAAAAGCAAAAAAATCTATAGCTGGATTTAAAGTTAGAGAAGGAAATAAAATTGGTTGTAAGGTTACTTTAAGAGGAGAAAGAATGTATACATTCTTAGATAAGTTAATATCTATTGCCTTACCAAATGTTAGAGATTTTAGAGGAGTATCTTCTAAGAGTTTTGATGGTAGAGGAAATTATACTCTTGGTATTAAGGAACAATTAATTTTCCCTGAAATTAATTTTGATGAAGTAGTTAAAGTTAGAGGAATGGATATTGTAATTGTTACTACTGCTCGTACTAACGAAGAAGCTTATGATTTGTTAAAAGAACTTGGAGTTCCTTTTAGGAAATAAGGAGGACAAAGAATGGCAAGAAAATCAATGAAAGTAAAGGCAAAGAGAGAACCTAAATATGAAGTTAGAAAATATACTCGTTGCGAAATTTGTGGAAGACCACATGCTGTAATGAGAAAGTTTGGAATTTGCCGTATCTGTTTTAGAGAATTAGCTTATAAAGGTCAAATACCAGGCGTTAAAAAATCTAGTTGGTAAGCTAGAAAATATTAGAAGGAGGGATTTAAATGACAGATCCAATCGCAGATATGTTAACACGTATTCGTAATGCTAACCAAAATCGTGCTAAGACTGTAACAATGCCATCTTCAATTATGAAAGAGACTATTGCTAAGATCTTAAAAGATGAAGGTTATATTACTGATTATACTGTAAATAAAAATGAAGTTCAAAATATTTTAACATTAACTTTGAAGTATGCAAATAATAAAGAAAGAGTTATTACTGGACTTAAAAGAATTTCTAAACCTGGACTTAGAGTTTATGCTAAGGCAGAAGATATTCCTTATGTTTTAAATGGTTTAGGAATTGCAATTATTTCAACATCAAAAGGAGTTATGACTGATAAGTTAGCTCGTAAGAATAATGTTGGTGGCGAAGTAATAGCGTATATCTGGTAATAAGGAGGAAAATAATGAGTCGTATTGGTAAGAGAATATTGACAATACCTGAAGGTGTTAATGTTGAAATTAAAGAACAAAAGATAACAGTTAAAGGTCCTAAGGGAGAACTTAGTATGAATATTGATTCTTCAATTGAGGTTTCAGTAAATGATGGAAAAATAACTGTTAATAAATTAAATAATCTTAAACAAACTGATAAGATGCACGGAACAGTTAATGCTTTAATTAAAAATATGTTAGATGGTGTTACTGTTGGATATACTAAGGGATTAGAAATCATTGGTGTAGGTTATCGTTTTAATGTTAAAGGAAACACTTTAACAATACAAGATGGTAAATCACACTTAGATGAGATTGAAATTCCTGAGGGAATTGAAGTTAAAGCTATTAGTAATACTGAAATTGAATTATCTGGAATAGATAAATGTGCACTTGGTCAATTTGCAGCCGAAATTAGAGATTTTAGAAAACCAGAACCTTATAAGGGTAAAGGTATTAGATATAAAGGTGAATTTATTCGTCTTAAAGAAGGAAAGAAAGCATCTAAATAAAGGAAGGTGAGAATAGCGTATGATAAAGAAAGAATCAAGAAATGATATGCGTTTAGAACGTCATAAAAGAATTAGAGAATCTGTTCATGGTACAGAAGAGAGACCTAGATTAAATGTTTTTAGGTCAAATGCTAATATCACAGCTCAAATTATTGATGATACTAAAGGTGTTACTTTAGTTAGTGCTTCTACCTTAGAGAAAGATTTAAAAATCGTAAATGGTGGTAATGTTGAGGCAGCAAAATTGATAGGAGCTGAAATTGCTAAGAGAGCTAAAAAAGCAAAGATTGAGAAAGTTGTTTTTGATAGAGGTGGATACTTATATCATGGTCGTGTTAAAGCTTTGGCTGAAGCTGCACGTGAAAACGGCTTAGAATTCTAGTAAGGAGGATAACTATGAACGAAGAAAAAGTTAAGAATACAACTGTAAAAGATAAAACACATAAGAGTAATAATAGACGTCCTCGCCGTAACAATTATTCTAGACCAAAGTCTGATTTAGAAGAAAAAGTAATCGATATTAAACGTGTTACTAAGGTTGTTAAGGGTGGTCGTAACTTCCGTTTCTTAGCTACTGTTGTTGTAGGTAATAGAAAGGGAAAAGTTGGTATTGGAACTGGTAAAGCCAATGAAATGCCAGATGCTGTTAAAAAAGCTACTGGAGCAGCTTCTAAGAATTTAATTAATGTAGATTTAGTTGATAATCGTACTATTTCTCATGAAATTGTTTCTAAAGTTGGAGCTGTTAAAGTATTATTAAAACCAGCTACTGAAGGTACAGGAGTTAAAGCTGGTGGACCTGTTAGAGATGTATTAGAATTAGCAGGTGTTAAAGATGTCCTTTCAAAAAGTCTTGGATCAAGCACTAAGATTAATACAGCAAGAGCTACTTTAAAAGCATTAGAGTTTCAAAAGAGTGCTGCACATGTTGCTGCTTTGAGAGGCAAGAGCATAGAGGAGATTAGAGGATAATGAAGTTACATGAATTAAAACCAGCATATGGTTCTACTAAGAGTAAAAAAAGAGTAGGTCGTGGTGGAAAATATTCTAAGACTGCTGGACGTGGAGAAAAAGGACAAAACGCTAGATCTGGTGGCGGTGTAAGACCAGGATTTGAAGGTGGACAATTACCATTATTTAGAAGATTAGGTAAGAGAGGATTTAGTAATGCTATGTTTAAAAAAGTTTATGCTTGTGTTAATGTTAGCGACTTAAATCGTTTCGATGAAGGTACTGTTGTTACACCTGAGGTATTAATAGAAGTTGGACTAGTAAAGAAAGAGTTAGATGGTATTAAAATTTTAGGAAATGGTGAATTAACTAAAAAGCTTACTGTTAAAGCTCAGAAATTTTCTACTAGTGCAAAAGCAAAGATAGAAAACATTGGTGGAAAAACTGAGGTGATCTAGTATGTTTAGCAACCTTAAGTTAGTATTTAACAAAAAGAATAAAGATATTAGAAATAGAATTGTTTTTACATTATTATGTTTATTAATATTTATTGTAGGAACTAGTATTCCAGTTCCTGGAGTAACTAGTCTAAAGAATGTTGATTTTGGTGATTTGGCTAATGCAATTACTGGAGGATCTATTAGAAGATTTTCTATCTTTGCATTAGGTGTAATGCCATATATTTCGGCAACAATTATTACAAGTTTATTGCAAATGGATATACTTCCTTATTTTACAGAACTTAAGGAAAGTGGAGCTCAAGGAAGACAGAAAATTAATCAAATTAATAGATTTATGGGTATTGGAATAGCTTTTATAGAGGGATTTGGAATGTCTTTTGCTTTAGTACAGAATGCTACAGCACTTGATTATTTGAAAATAACAGTTATCTTGACAGCAGGTACAGCATTCCTATTATGGCTTGGAGATAGAATTACTCAAAAAGGTATAGGAAATGGTGCTTCGTTGATAATTATGGCTGGTATACTTGCAACAATTCCAGGATCTTTTGTTGAAACATTTAAAACACTTGTTTTAGATAATTCATCATTATTTTTAGGAATAATAGAATACTTAGTATTTATACTAGTATATATATTGATAATAGTTGCAGTTGTCTTTGTTCAAGAATCAGAAAGACGTATTCCTATTCAATATTCTAATCAAACAACTTCTTCATATGGAGCTAAACAAAATTATATTCCATTTAAATTAAATTCTGCTAATGTTATGCCAGTAATATTTGCATCTGTTATATTTACTGTTCCTACTTTTATAGCAGGTCTTATGAAAAGTAGTAATGGATTTGTAACATTTGTTAATAAATATGTAAATTATACTACTCCTGTTGGATTTATAGTTTATATAGTATTAATATTTGCTTTTAGTTTCTTATATACATTTATTCAGGTAAATCCTGAGGAACTTTCTAAGAATTTATCTAGACAAGGTGGATATATTCCAGGGGTTAGACCTGGTAAGGAGACTATTAGTTATATTAAAACAGTATTGGGTAGAATTACTTTGATAGGAGCTTTATTTATTTCTATAATAGCAGGACTTCCTATTGTAGTATCTAGTTTTATGTCTACTAAGTTGCCTACTAGTGTAAGTATTGGTGGTACTAGTATCTTAATTATAGTTGGTGTTGCTTTGGAGACTACAAGACAACTAGAGAGTAGTTTAATTAATAGAAGTTATGGAAGAAGGAAGAGAGCAAGATAATGAAAAATATTATATTTATAGCTCCTCCTGCTGCTGGAAAAGGAACTCAATCAAAGTTAGTTAGTGCAGAATATAATATTCCTCATATTTCAACTGGAGATTTACTTCGTGATGAAATAGGTTCTGGTAGTCAGTTAGGAATAAAAATAAAAGATGAGATGGATAAGGGCTCTTTGATAGACGATGATATTATTGTTGGTCTATTAAGAGAGAGACTTAGTAAGGTTGATTGTAATAATGGTTATATTTTAGATGGATATCCTAGAAATGTATCACAAGCTAAAATATATAATGATTTACTTAAAGAATTAAATAAAGATGTTGGTGTAGTTATATATATGAGTATTGATGAAGAGTTGGCTTTATCTAGAACATTAAGTCGTTTGACTTGTTCTTCATGTGGGGCTTCTTATAATAATAGTGTGTTAGAACTTAAACCTAAGATAGATGGTATTTGTGATAGATGTGGACATACTCTAAGAGTAAGAAGTGATGATAATAAAGAGACTTTTCTAAATAGATTTGATACTTATGTTAGAGAAACGAAACCATTAATAGATTATTATAATAATTTAGGTATTTTGAAAACAATAAATGTAGATGCTGATAATTCAGCAGATGATATCTTTAATGAAATAAAAGATATATTAAATTAAGTTTACTTATATGATAAGGAAATGTGATCTGAAATATAGGTGATTAAATAAATAACAGGAGATGATTATTTTGAGTAATAATGATGTTATTAAAACCAAGGGAAAAGTTATTGATATAATTCCTGGTGGTAAGTTCAAAGTCGAACTTGACGGAGGACATTTAGTAGAAGCCCATGTTTCTGGTAAAATGCGTGTAAATAATATACGTATTTTACCAGGTGATACAGTTGTTATAGAATTGTCACCTTATGACTTAACACATGGGCGTATAGTTTATAATGAGAAATAGGAGGAAAAATTATGAAAGTAAGAGCGTCAGTTAAACCTATTTGTGATAAATGTAAAGTTATAAAAAGAAAAGGTAAAGTTATGGTGATTTGTGAAAATCCAAAACATAAACAAAAACAAGGAAAATAATAGGAGGAATAATTATGGCACGTATTAAAGGTGTTGATGTACCTGATAATAAGAAGATTAAAATATCTTTAACTCATATTTATGGTGTTGGAAGAAAATTAGCTGAAACTATTCTTGCTAACGCTTCAGTAGATATGGAGAAGAAGACTAAGGATTTGACTGAGGATGAATTAGCTAGAATCAGAAAAGAACTAGATAATCATACAGTTGAAGGAGATTTAAGAAGAGAAGTAGCAATCAGTATTAAAATGTTAAAAGAAATTGGTTGTTATAGAGGTAAAAGACATATTAAACGTCTTCCTGTAAGAGGACAAAGAACTAATAGAAATGCTATTACTGCTAGAGGCGGAAAGAGACAAATAGTTGCTAATAAAAAGAAATAATAAGTAATTGAGGAGGTTAACTTGTATGGCAAAAAAGTATAATGCAAGAAAACGTAAAGTAAAGAAGAATGTACTTAACGGTGTTGCTCATATTACATCTACTTTCAATAATACTGTTGTAAATATTACTGATGTAGAAGGTAATACTTTATGTTGGGCATCAAGTGGTACACAAGGTATAAAGGGAAGTAAAAAATCAACAGCATATGCTGCTAGTAAGAGTGCTGAGATAGCTGCTAAGAAAGCTATTGAGATGGGAATGAAGAAAGTATCAGTTATAGTAAAAGGATTAGGTGCTGGTCGTGAAGCTGCTATAAAAGGATTACAAGCAGTAGGATTAGAAATAACTAGTATAAGTGATAATACACCAATCCCACATAATGGATGTCGTCCACCTAAAAAACGTCGTGGATAATGACAGTAAATTTAAGGAAAGGGAGTGTTGTTAATGTTAAAATTTGAAAAACCTGAATATAAAGTAAAAGAGTACATTGAAAATGATAGTTATGGTAAATTTGAAATAGAACCATTAGAAAGAGGTTTTGGTACTACTTTAGGTAATGCTCTTAGAAGAACTATGCTATCTTCACTACCTGGAGATGCTATTTGTAGTGTTAAAATTGATGGAGTAGCACATGAATTTCAAAAAATTGATGGAGTTATTGAAGATGTTACAGCTATTGTTTTAAACTTGAAGAGTGTTGTAATAAAAAATCATTCTGATGATTATAGTGCAATACTTAGAATTCATAGAGAAGGTCCTGGAGAAGTTTTAGCAGATGATATTGAAACAGATGCTGATATAGAAATCTTAAATCCAGAACAATTAATTTGTACTTTAGCTGAAGGTGGAAGTATAAATATGGAAATGACTATTTCAAATGGTCGTGGATATGCTAGAGCAGAAGAAAATAAAGTATTATATGGTGATGAAGTTAAACAGAATACTATATTTATAGATAGCTTGTATTCTCCAATTGAGAGAATTAATTATGAAGTAGAAACTGCTCGTGTAGGACAGGATAGTAATTATGATAAATTAATCTTAGAAGTATGGACAAATGGCTCTATTACTCCAGAGGAATCAGTAGCACTTGCAAGTAGAATTTTAATAGAACATTTTACAATTTTAACTGATTTAAATGAAATTGCTGATGAAACTGGTCTTATGTCTTCTAAGACAGAGGATCCAAATCAAAAGATATTAGAAACTTCTATTGATGACTTGGATTTAAGTGTTAGAGCATATAATTGTTTGAAGAGAGCAGGTATTTTGACATTAAGAGATTTAACTGATAAGTCTGAGAATGAAATGATGAAGATTCGTAATTTAGGTAAGAAATCATTAAAAGAAGTTATCGATAAGGTAAAAAGTATGGGACTTACATTTAGAGATGAAGATTAGTTAGGAGGATATTATGGCTTATAGAAAATTAGGAAGAGACAACAAACATAGAAGAAGTATGTTAGCAACTTTAACTAAGCAATTAATTGAAAATGAAAGCATTGTTACTACTGAGACTAGAGCTAAAGAAGTAAGAAAAAGCTTTGATAAAATGATTAGTTATGGTAAGAAAAATACTTTAGTATCTCGTAGACTTGCTTTAGCATTCTTACATAATGATAAGGCTTGTGTTAGTAAAGTATTTAATGAATTAGCACCTCGTTATAAAGATAGAAATGGTGGTTACACTAGAATTATAAAGATGTCTGAAAGACGTGGAGATAATGCTTTAACTGTTGTTTTAGAACTTGTATAGGTATTGATATAAAGATAAGGAATTAGGACTAGCTAGTGAGGTTGGTTTTTGTTCCTTATTTTTTTGCTCTTTGTCAAATAGTGGGTGTGTCCCAAATCTTGATAAGAAAAATTGAATAAGTCAATGCTAATATGTGTTGGCTTTTTTCGTGTGTAATAAATTTTTCAATAAAAGATATTTTTAATTTATTCTTATATAAGAAAAGGAAACTAGTTAAGATTTATTTAACATTATCACGTAAAACATTGATTATTGTTGAATAAAATGTTATAGTAATTAACACGTTTAGGGGGAAAGAAAAATGGATGATTTTACATTTTTAACAGTTGATGATTGTTTTGGTGATAATGAATTAGAAATATTAAGAAGAAGGGGCAGAGAAGCACAAATAACAGATTTTGCAGCTCTTTTAGGTGCTTATAAGAATGAAACTAACAAAGATTTAGGCATTTATTGGACGAAAACTTATAATTCACATGATGGTGTATCTACTGTAAGTTGTTTTGGTGGAACAAAAACAGATTATTGGGGATATATACGTGATTGTTCTGTTCGACCTGCAATTCAATATTCATCACTTGATGATATTTTAGTAAGTAATCGTGCAAGTGACGGTGTACTTGAAGTAGAGTATGGATACTACCCTCAAAAAGCTGTAAGATACTCTATGCAGTCTACTTTGGAAATAGCTTTTATAAATGACGAAATAGCTAAAACAAATAATAAATTTACAGTGTATCCAATAAGATTTGTAGATGATGAAGAAATATTTGAGCAAGAAATTCTTGATGAATACATATATAATGAAGAGAGATATGTGAGAATGATTGCTAGTCCTTGTTGGGGGTATACTGCAAAATTATCTAATGACGAATTTTATGACAAAGGAGCTGTAGTTTGGGTAAAAGTAGAGCCAGTTAAATGGTTGGTTGATGAAAAAAAACAAATAATGTTAGCTGAAAAATTATTATTTTCAGGTTTAAAATTTAATAATAAGGAAAGATATGATTGTACTTTTGAAGAAACTGATATATATAAATATATGAATACTGTATTTGCTAAGGAACTATTTCAAACTGTAGTTATACAGAATAAACTACCTTTAAAAAGTGATTCAGAAAAATTGAATAAAAAAAATCCATATAATTTTGATTTTTCCAATGTGACTGAGGAAGATATAATACGAGGTATGATTGAGAGTGATATATCAGTATTTTTACATGGTGTGAGTGGTGATGGAAAGTCTGCTAGAGTAAAACAACTAGATCCAGATTGCGAGATAATATATCTAAGAAATGCTACTCCAGATAGTTTAAATGGTAAGAGTGTATATGATCCAACTAGTGGAGAAATGATTGATGTTCAACCTACATGGTATAAAAAGGTATGTAAAAAATGTGAAGATGAACCAGATAAAATTCATATTGTATTTTTTGATGAGATAACGAATGCTCTTCCATCAGTACAAGGTATGGCTTTTAATATAGTATTAGATGGTGAGGTTAATGGTAAGTGGAAATTGCCAGAGAATGCTAGAATAGTTGCAGCTGGAAATGATCTAAATGACAGTTTATCAGCAAATACTCTTTCAGAGCCGCTTTTTAATAGATTTGCTCATGTTTATATAAATACTACTGTAGATAGTTGGTTAAAATGGGCGATAACTCCAAAACAAAATTATGAAAGATTAGATTATGTAAAAGAAGAAGAGCATTTAATTATTCATCCAGCTATTTATACTTATATTTTATATATGCGTTATTGTAGACATGATGCTTTGAGAACACCTTATAATGGAGAAAAACCAAATGCTGATCCGAGAAAATGGGAGATGGCTTCTAAAGTTTTATATAGTACGGGAAGGCCTGAGATGTTAAGGGCATTAGTTGGTGAAGATTTAACTAGAAATTTTGTTGCTTTTACAAATCAAAAGGTAATAACTCTTGAAGATGTTTTAAAGAAAAATTATAGTGATGAAGATTTAGTAATGGATTTAGCAGAAAAATATGCAACAGTAGTTGGATTATTTTCTGTTAGTTTTGAAAATGTAGAGGAAGTAAGAAATTTTGTTATAGATAATTTGGAAAAAGAATTTATAGCATTATTTGATAATTTATGGACTCGTGGTGATGATGAGAGACTTGAACGGATTGCTGAATTAAAAATGCAAGAATCTACAAAAGGAAAGAAAAAAATAAAAAGAAAATAGTTTTAAGATAAATACATTATTAATTTAGAAAATACTAGAAAGAATATGTAATATTGTTATAATTATCTTTGGTTGATGTTTTAGAGAATAAAGGATGAGAAAAAATGAATAAAGAAAAATTGAAAATGTTAAAAGAATACATTAATATAGGAATATTACCGATATTAATTGAGAATGTTTCAGATTTGATGTTTGAAGATGCTGTTATTTTGAAAGCAAATTGTGATATAGCTGAATTAAATGGACATTATGAAGGAATTAATTTTGTAGCTCCATCTTGGTATAATGAGTTAGAAAAAAGACAGGAAAAGATATTAATAATAAATAATATTAATCAAATAGACAAGGAAGAACAAACTAAGTTTATTGAAATTTTAAAGTATAGGAAAGTTAGTACTTTTGATTTAGATAAGAATTGTATTATTATTGTTACGGCAAATAATTTAAAAGAGAATCCTATTAATCAAGAAGTATATTCTTTGATGGTACATATTTAGGAGGTAAGAGGAATGGATATTGATATAGAAAAAATAAAAAGAAAATTATTAATAAAATATCCTTTTTTTGGAAGTATAGTTGCTAATACGACATTTGTTGAAGATAAGAATTGTTTTTCTAATGGAAGTCCAACAGCTGGGACAGATGGTAGTAATATTTACTATCATCCAGATTTTGTAGAAAGTATTAGTAATAATGAACAATTATTTTTGTTTGCTCATGAAGTATGTCATATTGCTTTTGATCATATTTCAAGAAGTAAAGAAAAAGATCCAGAGCTTTGGAATATAGCTACTGATGGTGTTATAAATGCTCTTTTAAAAAAAGATGGTTTACCTTTAATGGATAATTGTATTAATATTCCAGAGGCTATAAATTATGATGCTGAAGAGTTATATAATATCTTGTTAGAAAAGAAAAAGAATAATAATGAACAAAAGGAAAATAATGAAAGTAATGCTAGTCAGGATATGGAAAATAATAAAGGTAGTATGTCACAAGATGGTTCAGAAGGAGAAAAGGGCAATAAAGATAACTCAAAAGAAAGTAATTCAAACTTTGGTACTCAAGATAGACAGCAAGATGAGAGTAATAAAAATAATAATGTTGGACATGATACACATAGTATGTGGCAGAAAGTTCTAGAGCAAGAAAAAAATAATAGTGAAAATTCAAAAGAAGATGGGAACTCTGAAACTAGTTCTCAAAATAAGTCACAAGAAGAAAATAGTGAAAATAATAATAGTAAAAGTACAGAAAATGAGAATAATAGTATGTCACAGGAAGCTTTAGAAAATGATAATAAAGATTCAAAAAAAGATAAGAATTATAGGAAGAATACTAAGAATAAATTACAAACTCCAAAAACATCAGATACTAGTGATAAAAGTAGTAAATCAAAAGACAAACAGAGTAATAAAAAGCAAAAATGTTACAATAAAGATGATGATATTAATTTAGAAAATAAAAATAATTCTGATAAAACAAAAATGCAAGAAAAAGTAAAGACATTAGTGGGTTTGGGAGAGAAAAAGGCTTTTAAACAAAATAAGATAGATAGAAAAAAACAACTGGAAGAATTAAGAGAAGTATTGGTACAAGAGAGTCTTGGTGCTGGAAATAATTCTAGTAATGAATATAGAGAGGTAAGTGATATTGGAATTTCTAAGCCACTTATTGATTGGCGAAGGTTACTTAGAGAGACTATAAAATATGATATTGATTGGTCATATCAGAATGCTACTATAGAATATGGAGTGATTACACCACATCTTGAAGAGTTTCCTAGGCCAGAGACAGAAATACTTTTAGATACTAGTGGTTCTATATCAGAGGTTTTACTTAAAAATTTTCTTAGAGAATGTAAAAATATTTTGCAAAATTCTAAAGTTAAAGTTGGGTGTTTTGATGTTAGATTTTATGGCTTTACAGAAATTAAAAATGTATTTGATATTGATAATATGAAATTTATTGGGGGTGGTGGTACAGATTTTGATGTTGCTGTTAATGCTTTTTCTAGAAGAGTTGAGAATAAAATTATTTTTACAGATGGAGAGGCTGATATGCCTGAAAAGGCAATTGATGCAATTTGGGTAGTTTTTGGAAATAAGAATATAAAACCTAAAGGAGGAAAGATAATATATATTAATGAATTACAGTTAAGGGGTTTATATAATTTTAGAGATGGAAATGAAGTAAGTTCAAGAAAGAGAAGGAGATAATTGGTTAATGCTATATAGTTAAATCAATTAGAAAAATAGTTTTATTTTAAGGAGAGATTATACTAATAATTACCTTAAAATCTATAAAAAAAGAAAAAAATATATTATAATGTTATAGGAGGTTTATAATGAGTGAATTTACATTTTTAACTATAGAACAATTTTATAGTTTAGAGAATGATGGAATATTTGATGGTTATGGAGAAAAAGCAAGAATTACTGATTTTGCTAGTCTCTTAGGGTGTTATCGACATAAAGATGGAATTGGTGAATGGTGGACAAAAACACCTTATCATGATATTGAGGTTTATTATGGGGATGATGAATATGATGATGATTTTAATGATGAACTATTGTGTGTTATTAATGAAGATGGTAAGGAAAATTTTAAATTTCAGTGGGAGCGTTTTGCCGGGGGACGTCCAGCTTTTTCAATCTCTTCTGTTTTTTCAAAGGAAAGTAAAAAAAAGCTAGAGGATTCTGGTGTTAAGGAATTTGGATATGGAGAATATCCACAAACAATAGTAGATGAAGAATATTCTAAAGAATTAGAAAGGTTGTATAGTAGTAATAGCCTAATAATTACTGGGAGAAATTATACAACAGATTCTGCTGAAGCTATGGATGATATTTCTAAGTTTAAAGCAAAAATGCATATAGAATATGAATATAATGGAAGACAATACATTCGTTTTGTATATGATGATTCATCGGTTGATGGTTTTAATTTATCTGATGGAAGAAAACTAGAACGTGGAAAAATATATTGGGTGGCAGTTGAACCAATAGTTTGGCTCTTAGATTTAAAAGCAGATATAGCACTTTCAAAGAAGTTGATATTTTCTGGAGTACAATTTGAATCAAGTTCAAATAACGAAAAAATTGATTTTGAAAGAAGCACTATAAAAAAATTTATGGATAAATGTTTATCAAAAGAAATAGTAGCTGATAGAACTTATCCAAAAGTAACTTTTGAAAGTCAGACTCAAGAAAATATTGAGAGTAAAAAACTAGCTGAAAAACAAATTTCTGATGCTATTAATTTTGTTGGTAATTCAGAGGAAGATACTGAAAGTAGAGAATTAGTTGAAAACCAAACTTCGAATGAATTTAATTTTGTTGATAATTTAGAAGAAAGTACTGAGAATAAAGAATTAGTTGAAGAACAAGTTTCTAATACCAGCAATTTTGATGATGTTTCAAGAGAAGATGTTGATAGTGAGGAATCAGTTGCAAACAAAATTTCAGATGATTTTGATTTTGTTAATGTTCCAGAAGAAAATATTGAAAATAAAGAACCAGATGAAACACAAATTTTTGGTGCTATTAATTTTGATAATAATTCAGAAGAAGAAACAGAAACTAAAATTCATCCTTATGTATATGCTTATATAATGTATAAATCATATAGTGGATACGATGTTTTAAGTAATCGTTTAAATTATTGGAAAATGGTATCTGAATTACTTTACAAAACTAAGAAATTAGAAATATTACCTGATACGTTAAAAAAATTAATAGGTGATGAATTATCAAAAGATTTTATAGCATTTATTAGTCAACAGGTAATAAGTAAAGAAGATGTACTTAGTTATAATTATTCGAGTGAAGATTTAAAAATGAGTGCCTCTCAATTCTTTGCAACATTAGCCGAGTTATTATTTGTTGATGTTAAATATATTGAAACAGTAAGATGTTTCGAAGAGAAAATAAAGTTAGATACATCAGGTATGAAATCAGGAACTGTCTTTGAATTTGAAAATTGGACAGAATTTAGTAAAAGATTTGAGGCAAATGAAAAGTTAAAAGAAATAAAAAATTGTTACGTTGAAAAGTCGGTAGAACAAGTTTCTGATGTCGTTAATTTTGATAATAATTCAAGGGAGAATACTGAAAGTAAAGTAACAATTGATTCTGATTTTGATAGGGATCCAGAAGAAAATGCTGAAAATAAAGAACTGGCTGAAAAACAAATTTCTGATGCTATTAATTTTGATAATAATTCAGAGAAAAATACTGAAAGTAAAGAATCAGTTGCAAACAAAACTTCAGATGATTTTAATTGTGATTCAGAAGAAGAAGTAGAAACTAAAATTCATCCTTATGTGTCTGCTTATATGGCATATAAAGCATATAATGAAAATAAACTAAATGTAGATTCAAAAAAATGGCAAATGGCTTCAAAGGTGTTATTTGAAACAAAAGAATTATTAAGTGAATTACTGGGTGATGATATAGCGAAAGATTTTATAGCATTTACAAGGCAACAAGTAATAAGTTTAGAAGATGTAATTAATCACAATTATTCAAGTAAAGATTTAGAAATGAGTGTATTTCAAAAATTTGCAACAGCAGCTGAGTTATCTCTTGTTGATGATGAACATTTAGAAAAAGTAAAAGACTTTATGAAGCAAGTTGATGGGAGTATAAAAATGAAAACCGTGTTTGAAAATTTATCAGATCTTGAGAAAAAATTTGAAAAAAATGAAAAATCAAGAGAAATAAAACCTTATCAAGAGAAAAAATCAGTAGAACAAGTTTCTAATACCAGTAATTTTGATGATGTTTCAAGAGATGGAGTTGATAATAAGGAAGTAGTTAAAAACCGAAATTCTAATAATTTTAATTACAGTAATGTTTCAAAAGAAGAAACAGAAACTAAAATTTATCCTTATGTATATACTTATATACTGTATAAATCATATAGTGGATATGATGTTTTAAGTAATCGTTTAAAATATTGGGAGAATGTATCTGAATTACTTTATAAAACTAACCAATCAGAAATATTACCAGATATGTTAAGAAAGTTATTAGGTGATGAGTTAGCAGAGGATTTTATAGCATTTACAAATCAACAAGTAATAAGCTTAGAAGATGTAATTAATCACAATTATTCAAGTGAAGATTTAGAAATGAGTGTATCTCAAAAATTTGCGACAGTAGCTGAATTATGTTCTGCTGATAATGAATATTTTGAAGTAGTAAGAGATTTCATGAATCAAGCGGATGCAGAAATGGGAGCTGTCTTTGAGAGCTGGACAGATCTTAAGGGAAGATTTGAAACAAGTTGTAGAAATGAAGAAAATAAGGAAATTCCAGAAAGGAAAGCAAAAGTAAGAAGAAAAAAGAAAAACTAAATTTATTGAAAAAATAAAAATGTTTTATAATGTTATAGGAGGTTTATAATGAGTGAATTTACATTTTTAACTAAAGAACAAATTGATATTTTAGATGGGGATGGAATATTTTATAAGCATAGAAAAGCGGCAAACATTACTGATTTTGCTATTCTTTTAGGAGGTTATGTATCTGAAAATAATTATTTAAAAGAAAGAAATGGCAAATGGTGGACAAGATCACCTGCTTGGAAAGAGTTTCACAAAACATCTTATTCTTTTTTTTGATGAAGATTCTCCATTGTATAGTTTTGACGAATATGGTGGAGTGTGGTATGGACTTCATTGGTTGCGTGATGTCGGGGTACGTCCAGCTTTTTCAATCTCTTCTACTATATCAAAAAAAAGAAAAAAAGAGCTAGAAGAGTCGGGAGCTAAGGAGTTTGAATATGGAGAATATCCCCAAACAATAGTAGATGAAGAATATTCTAAAGAATTAGAAAAATTGTATAATAGTAATAGCTTAATAATTACTGGGAGAAATTATACAACAGATTCAGTTAAAGTTGAGAATACAACTTTACCTTTTAAGGCAAAAACACATATAGAATATGAATATAATGGAAGACAATACATTCGTTTTGTATGTGGTGATTTTGGATATGATTATTTAGACTTTAGCAATGTTAATTTATCTGATGGAAGAAAACTAGAACGTGGTAAAGCTTATTGGGTGGCAGTTGAACCAATAGTTTGGCTCTTAGATATAAAAGCAGACATAGCATTTTCAAAGAAATTGATATTTTCTGGAGTACAATTTGAAAACAATTTTGATTATTACGGTGATTTTGAAAAAAGCAATATAAAAAAATTTATGGACAAATATTTATCAGAAGAAATAGTAGCTGCTAGAACTTATCCCAAAGTAACTTTTGAAAGTCATACTCAAGAAAATACCGAGAGTAAAGAAACAGTTGAAAGCCAAACTTTGAATGATAATTTTGCTAATGTTTCAGAAGAAAAAAAAGAAACATTGCAAGGGAAAAGAAGAATAAAAATAAAAAGAGATTAAACTTATTAGAAAATTATATTAGTTCTAAATTAAATAGATATTATTAAAATATAGATTTTTATTTTTAGCTTTTGTATAAAAAGCGTTAGTTAAGAGTAAAGTAAATACAATAATTTTAGTAATTAATTATTAAATAAAATTGAATTCGGAGAATAAATTTGAAAGCTTTTAAGAGTAAAAAATATCTTAAAAGAAGATAATTAGTTAATGATTTATATCTATTTGAAGGTAAATTTCTTTCGTGTTAACAAATTTGCAAATATTTACTATTTATGGTAGAATAAGCTTCCAATTAAAAGTTGGGGGTGGTATTATGAATTGGAGTTTGCCTTACTTTGGTAAAAAAGGTACTATTAAAAGAATTGATTTTAATAATAAAGAATATACCAATAAATATATTGTTTATAGATATGGATGTAGTAGTGATGAGGAAGCTATGTTTATGATACCTAAGAATGAGAGAAATATGAAGTTATTAATTGATAACTATTATAAAGAATTAGAAGATTATTTAGAGACATATAAGAGTTTGTATGATGATTATACATCTAGTAGTAGTAAAAGAATAAATAAGCGATTAGTAAGTTTAATTTTCATAATATCTATTTTTATGGCATTATTATCTATACCATTTTTAGCAACACATACAGCTTTAGGTTTTATTGGGGTATCTTTAGATGTTATTTCTTTTCCAATTATAGGGATTGGAATAAATTTACTTATTAAAGAACATGATGAAGAAAAGAAACATGATTTTATTAGAAGATATAAGGAATATAGTAATAGGTATAGAGTTTGTGCTAGGAAAGATAAAGAGAATAATACTCCTACTAAGTATAGTGCTGTTACAAAAGATGGAACTTGTGAGAATGATTTAAGATTAATTAAAGAATTAAAAAAGAACAGTTAATGTATATTGAGTAATACTTTAAGTGTTCTTTTTGTTTATTCCTAAAGTGCTTCCTAGTATGGATATTAAAATGATTATTGTATAGTATATAAATGATTGATATTTAAATGTTTTAGTGATTAATGCTAGAGTTAAAAATACTACTGAGGATATACTTCCTAACTTTAGGCCCTCTAAAAAGCCTTTTTTACTACTCTTTTTTCCTAGGATGTAGCTAGTTATAGAGATGGATAATATTACCGTTAAGAATTTTAAAATTCTTATAATACTATCATTTAAGATATTAAAATAATTAAATAGAGTAATAAGTATGTTTATTATTATGATAGAACCTAGAAAATAGAGTATTGATAGTAATAAATTTTTAGTCATGTGATCACCTAATAAATAATATGAAGGTATAAAAGTAAATATTATTACAAATAATATTAGTGGTGATATAATGGATATATTAATGATATTGGTTAGAACTTTATTTTTTTATTTTTTTATATTGGTTGTATATAGAATAATGGGAAAGAGAGAAGTAGGGCAGTTAGGAATAATTGATCTTATTGTATCGATATTGGTAGCAGAACTTGCAGTTATTAGTATAGAGAATTTTGATGAGAATATATTTAGATCTATAGTGCCTATTATTACATTATTGGTATTACAAGTTTCACTCGCACTTCTTTCACTTAAAAGTCCTAAAATTAGAATATTTTTAGATGGAAATCCATCGGTTATTATTAATAATGGTCAGGTTAATTATAAAGAGATGATTAAACAAAAATATAATCTTGATGATTTGATGGTTCAAATGCGAGATAAGGGATATAAGAGTATAGAGGAAATAGAGTATGCAATACTTGAAAATAATGGAACTTTATCAATATTTCCATATACTAATGGTAAAAAAAATACTAAAAGTATTGTTCCTCTTCCTCTTGTTTTAGATAGTAGTATTCAGGAGGATTCTTTAAAAATTATAAATAAGGATAAGTCTTGGTTATATAATCTTCTTAATAAAAAAGGGATTAAGTTAGATGATGTTTTTTATGCTTTTTATAAGAGTGATAGTTTGTTTGTTATTACTAATGATGATTTATTATAACTATTTTTAAGATAAAATCACACATTAAGATGAAGATGTGTGATTGTTGAGTATAAATAAATTTTAATATGATTTAATGATTGCTTAAAAAAAGTCTAGTGATAATTATAAAAACAACTAATTGTTTTAAATTAATTATCTTTTTTTCTCGCGTTAAGTGTATTATATTTGCTGCTTGATTATTGAAAATATTAGAAAATAAAACTGAATTTTTTTATTTGTTATAAAAGTAAGTATTAGGTGTAACTATTTTTAGTTTAATATATAAGAACAAAGAACTAATGCTTTATTAACTAATTAGTTTGTAAACTTTTGTAAATAGAAGAAGAATATAGTTGAAGAAAGTTTTTGTTTTTGATATACTTATTTTAAGATAGAAAGGTGGCATAGTTTATGAATAAATTTGTTTATTCTTTTAATGAAGGAAATAAAGATATGCGTGAATTATTAGGAGGGAAGGGAGCTAATTTGTCTGAAATGGTTGCTATAGGTCTTCCTGTTCCTAAAGGTTTTGTAATTACAACAGAAGCTTGTAACAAATATTATTCTGATGATAAGAAAATAGATGAGACTGTACTTTCTCAGATATTTGAATATTTAGATTTTTTAGAGGAGGCTACTGAAAAGAGATTAGGAGATCCTAGTAAACCTCTTTTGGTTTCTGTTAGAAGTGGAGCGCCTGCTAGTATGCCAGGGATGATGGATACTATTCTTAATTTAGGACTTAATGATGAGGTAGCTCAGGGAATGATTAAGTTGGGTATGGATAAGAGATTTGTTTATGATTCTTATAGAAGATTTATAATGATGTTTGCAGATGTTGTTATGGGATATGATAGAGATAAATTTGAAGAATTACTTGATGAATTAAAGAAAGCTAAAAATGTTACAGATGATACAGCGTTGGATGCTGATGATATGTATAAGCTTACTTTAGAGTATAAAGATTTGTATTTAGAACTTAATCATGAAGAGTTTCCTGTTGATCCTAAGAAGCAACTTATTTTAGCAGTAGAGGCTGTATTTAGATCTTGGAATAATGATAGGGCTATTGTTTATAGACAAATGAATGATATTCCATCATCTTGGGGTACTGCTGTTAATGTTCAGGAGATGGTTTATGGTAATTTGGGAGAAAATTCTGGTACTGGAGTTGCTTTTACAAGAAATCCTGCAACGGGGGCTAATGAATTATTTGGTGAATATTTAATTAATGCTCAAGGTGAGGATGTTGTTGCTGGAGTTAGAACTCCTAAGTCTATTGATACTTTAAGTTCACTTATGCCTGATGTTTATAATCAGTTTTTGGAAATATGTGGTATATTAGAGCATCATTATAAGGATATGCAAGATATGGAATTTACTATTGAAAATGGTAAGTTATTTATGTTACAAACAAGAAATGCTAAAAGGACAGGTCAAGCTGCTGTTAAAGTTAGTGTCGATATGGTTTATGAGGGACTTATTAGCAAGGAAGAGGCTATTCTTAGAGTAGATGCTAATAGTATTGATCAGTTATTACATGAAACTTTTGATAAGGATGAGTTAGAAAATGCTAGAAAGATAGGTAATGGTTTAGCTGCATCACCTGGAGCTGGCTGTGGTAAGATTTATTTTGAAGCTAAGGATGTAAGTTTGGCTAAAGAACGTGGTGAAGATGCAGTGCTAGTTAGATTAGAAACTTCTCCTGAAGATATAGAGGGTATGAGAGATGCTAGAGGTGTTTTGACTATTAGAGGTGGTATGACTTCTCATGCTGCAGTTGTTGCTCGTGGTATGGGTAGATGTTGCGTTAGTGGTTGTGGTAATATGATGGTTGATGTTGCTAATAAAACGCTTACTACTAAAGATGGTGAAGTTTTGAAAGAGGGAGATTTTATTTCTATTGATGGTTCTACTGGTATGGTATATGCTGGTAAGATTAAAACAGCGTCTCCTACAATTAGTGGTGAATTTAAGACTTTTATGGAATGGGTAGATGATATTAGAAGACTTAAGGTTCGTACTAATGCTGATACTCCTAAGGATGCAAAGCAAGCTAAAGAGTTTGGAGCAGAAGGAATTGGTCTTTGTAGAACGGAACATATGTTTTTTGATAAAGAGAGAATATTTAATTTTAGAAAGATGATTATTGCTGATAATAGGGAAGATAGAGAAGCAGCTTTAAAGGAAATTTTACCTTATCAAAGAGATGATTTTGAAAAGTTATTTGAGACTATGGATGGTCTTCCTGTTATTATAAGATATCTAGATCCACCACTTCATGAATTTTTACCAAAAACTAATGATGAGATAAATAAACTAGCTAATAGTTTGAAAATTGATTTTGCTACTTTAAAACTTAGAATAGATTCTTTAAAAGAATTTAATCCTATGATGGGGCATAGAGGTTGCAGGCTTGCTATTACTTATCCGGAGATTGCTGTTATGCAAACACAAGCTGTAATAGAGGCTGCTATTAATGTTATGAGAAAGGGTATTAAGGTTACTCCTGAGATTATGATTCCTTTAGTTGGAGATATTAAAGAGCTTAAGTATGTTAAGGATATTGTTTGTAAGGTTGCAGATAAAATAATTTCAGAAAATGGTATAGATATAGAGTATCAAGTTGGAACTATGATTGAAATACCTAGAGCTTGTTTGGTTGCTGATACTTTGGCTCGTGAGGCTGATTTCTTTAGCTTTGGTACAAATGATTTAACTCAACTTACTTATGGATTTTCTAGAGATGATGCTAATAAATATATAAATGATTATAAAAAGAAGAAAATTATAGAAACAGATCCTTTTGCTAGTATTGATAGAGAAGGAGTTGGTAAGATGGTTAATCTTGCTATAAAGAAGGCTCGTTCTGTTAATGAGAATATTAGTTTAGGAATATGTGGTGAGCATGGTGGGGATGTTAAATCTATAGAATTTTTTAATCATATTGGTCTAGACTATGTATCTTGCAGCCCTTACCGAGTTCCTATTGCTAGGGTGGCTGCAGCACAAGCCACTATCATATCTGGTAGTAGATTGTAATTTTATAAAAAGTAATAAATAAGCCTTATTTAATAAGGATTAAGTAAAAAATGAATATTTAAGCATTAAAACTATTAATTAATTTAATATTAATAATTATAGTAAAAAGCATTTTTAAAAGATTGAAATAGATACTTTTACCTTTATATTTCAATCTTTTTTAGGTTGAAAAACAATATTTGCGATAAGAAATAGGAGGTAATAAAAATGCGATTATTGTATGTTAAACCATAACTAAGAGATTTATCTCAAGGTTCTAGAATTGCTTTTGTGAGAGTGCTTAGACATTTATCACAAGATTCTGTATCCGATTATTTAGGTCTTACAGGAGATTGTAAAAAAAGGAGTATGACAAGATATGAGAAAGGAGATAGAAATCCAAAAGATGAAAGAGGAAGAAACTTGCCTATTTATTTAATGTAAGTTTTAATTCATTAAAGAAATATGATTATAAGAAACCAGAAGACTTAATTTATTTGTTCTTTTGGCTAGAAGAATTAATTCCTAATTATAGGTTAGATTTATCACAGGTAAAAAATATTAATGATGATAGGATTAAGGTGTTAGTTAATTCTTTATTAGAATGGAAAGTTCAAAAATTAAAAAGAGATAGGCGTGAAATATCTTATGAAGATTATTTAAATTGGAAATTAAATTATGAGATTAAAGGAGTAGGTGAAAATGAAAGATAATATAGTAAAGATTAATTTAAATGATATAGATACTTTTGGATTTATGTTCAATTTTAACAAATGGTTCTATAACGGCAGGTTCATCAACATTAAATAAACGATATTTAATGTCATCTGGCTTATTCTCAAGATGTTTTACCTCATCAATTTTGATGAATTTAGACAAAAAAATGATAATTTTCCAAATAATTTTGTTAATTCTATTTAAATTTTTAATAATTAGTGATATAATTTCAGTCATGACAAATACCTCGTTTCTATAATTTTTGTTAATAATTTAATTATAGAGGAATTTGTCATTTTTTAATAGAGAAAAAATGAAATTTTATAAAAAAATCACTAAAAAAAAGGGAGTAATTAATAAAATATTAAAATTTTGTTGAAATATAAAGGAAAAATAAGTGGTAGTGTATAAAACTATTCACACTACCGTTATAATGTGGAGGATAGCGATATGGAAGAAAATGAATATTTAGTTGATTTGTCTTTATATAAGTTATTTTATTTGGTTTGCAAAAATGGAAGCTTTACAAAGACTGCTAAAGAACTTGATTTAACACAGCCTAGTGTTAGTTATAATATCAAGAAGTTAGAGGATGAACTTGGAGTAACGCTTTTCGAGAGAGGAAATAATTTAATTTTGACCCCTGAAGCAGAAGAGTTACTTCCTTATGTTGAAGAAGCACTAAATAATTTAAAAAATGGGGAAAGAAAATTAAATGATATTGTACAATTAAAAAGAGGTACATTGACAATTGGAATTCCATCTCATATTGGTGTATTTTTATTAACTGTTATTATTAAAGAATTTTCAAAGAAGTATCCAAAAATTAAAATTGAAGTAATATGCAAATCAACAAAAGAATTATTTAAGTTGTTAGCATTAAAAGAGTTAGATATTCTGATTGATTGTTCACCATTAGAAGAAAATACAATGAATTATATAGTTAAAAAAATTGCAACTGAAAGGTGTGCATTCGCATGTAATTCATTAAGAAAAGAACTGTTAGAAAGTACAGTTGAGATCAAAGATATTATAAAATATCCTTTAATTGTACCATTGAAAACATCTAGTAGTAATAAAAGTTTGAAAAGATTATTTGAAAAGAAAAAAATACCATTTGAACCAAGTTTTGAAATAGCAACTAGTGATATGATTGCTGAAATGACTGAGCAAGATATTGGAATTGGATTTTTGTTTGAGAAAACTATCGAAAAATATCCTAATTTAGAAAAAATAGAAATAGATTGTGATTTACCTACATTTGATGTGTTTCTGCTTTATAGACCAACTTTACTATCTACTACAACACAAGAATTTATAAGATTTATAAATCGTATGAAGTTATAAAAAAGTTTTATGACCACTATAAAAACAGATTCATTGTTTTGTAGTGCTTTTTTTATTATAATTATATTTAAGAGGTGAAGACAAATGCAAATAAAAAAATATAATGTTGGATGGGGAATAACAAATTCTTGTAATATGACTTGTAAGTTTTGTTATAGTAAAGATACTCGACATAGCATCAATGACGCAAAAATAGAAGACTGGATTAAATTTGTGGATGAAAATCATGAATTAATAGATTCTATTAATTATGGTACAGGAGAAAACACAATTAGTGATGATTTCTTTAAATTTATTTCATATGTTAGAAAAAAATATCCAGAAATAACTCAATCATTAACTAGTAATGGGTATATATATGAAAGAGTAAGCAAAAATCCAGAGTTATATAAGATTTATAAAGAATGTATAGATGAAATAGATGTATCATTAGATTTTGCTATAAAGGAGAAACATAACTATTTTAGAGGACAACCTAAAGCCTATGATTGGGCAATTAATACTTTAAAAATTTTACAACAAGATAAAAAAACGTCAACAATAGTATTTGTTGGATTTGAAGAAACTATGACTCATGAAAATATAGATGGATTATTTGAAATAGCAAAAAAATATGATGCTTTAGTAAGACTTAATATTTATAGACCTGTTAGTGAGAACGAAAAAATAAACAAAAAATTTATTTTAAGTTATAACACTCTTATTGATGCAATTGAATATATCTACCACAATTATAAAATAGTTACATTAAGTGATGTTTTGCTTGGTAATATTTATACACGAGGTAATAATATTAAAGAAAATACCGGAATTGATAGTATAAGAATATTACCTGATGGAAGTATTTGTCCTTCAACATATTTAATAACAGAAGATTATAGAAATAAGTATAACATTAAGCAAGAGAATGTTTTATCTAACATAAAGTTTGAAGAATTTGAAGAAGCACCTATTCCAAAAAAATGCGAAAATTGTATTATTAAAGATCAATGTAGAGGTGGAGTATATGACAGAAGAATGCTTTGGTATAAAACTTTAGATGAAAGAGATCCATATTGCCCATTTGAAAATAACGATAATTTAAAAAAAGAACAATTTAAAACATTAAAAAGGAAAAGAGTATCCGTTCATGATGGATACTTACCAACAATGTTTTTCAAAAATTAGGAGGTTAATAATGTTAAATGATTTTAAGCCTGAAGTAGCAGTTATTATGAGAAGTGATGAAACAATTAAAGAATTTAATTTAAAAAGAGTTTCAATAAATACTTCTTTTGGTCCAGTACATAGATGTTATATTGGTAATATATATGATGTACCTGTACTTATTATTTATGGAAGATTTAATGGTGAAAAGGTTCCATCAAATCAAATTAATTTTCAACAAACTATAGAAGTTGTAAAAAATTCTGGAGCGACTAAATTAATTGGAACATTTGTTGTTGGTGGTATAAATCCTGAAAGACCCCAAGGTAGTGTTTATGTTTTAGGAGATTTAGTTGGTGCTGGTAATTATAATATTAATTGGAATCAAAATATATCATTTCACAATGCAGAGATGTTTGAACCATTTTGTAATACTTTAACTAAAAAATTGTGTGAAGCAGGTCGTAAAATGGATTTTCCGGTAACTGAGCATGCGACTTATGTATCTTTTTATGGTTATCCTAGAATAGAAACAAAAGCCGAATTAGACTTTTATAATAAAATGGGATGGGATATTGTTGGACAAACATGTGATCCAGAAGCTACTTGTGCAAAGCTTAATCAAATATGTTATGCAGGAATTGCAGTCCAAATTGATGATCCGAGTGGTAGAGCGAATTACATTAAAAATTTAAAAGAAAACCGAGAGGCTAAAGCTTATGTAGAAGATATTAAATCTTGTAGAAAAAGAACAACACAAATTATATTACAATTTTTAAAAGATTATAAAAATTATGATTGTGATGTATGTTCAAAAATGTCTAGAAAAAATAAAAATTTTAGAGAATTCCCTGACGAATTCTATGAATAATTAAGGAGGAAAAATGAAAGTATTTTTAGCTATGCCATATTCTCAATTATGTGATGAGAAATATGAAATAAAAACAGTGTATAAAATATTCTTTACAAAGTTAACTGATGAATTAAAAAAAATTAATTGTGAATATTTTTTAGCACACGAAAGAGAAAAATGGGGAAAAACTTATAGTTCTGCTGAAGAAAGTACAGTAATAGATTTTGAAACAATAAAAAATGTTGATTTAGTTTGTGTGATTCCAGGTGTTCCTAATTCAGGAGGAGTTCATGTTGAAATTGGATGGGCTTCTGCAAATAAGAAACCATTAAAAATATTTTTGGAAAAAGATTATCCATATTCGCCTATGGTTACTGGTATACATATGTTAACATCAACAGATTATATTTATTATGATGTTGATTATAGTGAAGAGTTAGTTGAAATAATAATTAATGAAATAAAAAATTATTTTAATTTATGACGTAGGATAGGGAAATTATATATGATATATGAAATCAAATTAAACATTAAAAAATATGCAACTTTAAATATTTATACAACTTCGGAGAAATTAAAAAATAAATTAATTGATATTAAATCATCAATTAAGAGAACAATTCCAATAACCGATGCGACTTGGAAATTAGTTAATAAAGAAAGTATTAATTTCTGCGATTCTATAATTATTAATGAAAGTTGTAATAAAAGTATGAATTATGATAAGGAATGTAATACAGCAATTCTAAATATTGAGAATGATGCAATTAGATTTCCTGATTTAGTTTATATATCTTTATCAATGTTTTCTAAAATTTTAGCAAGACAACAAAAATATTTATTACATAGTTCTTCTTTAGTTCATCCTTCAAACGATGGATTTGTATTAGTAGGAGAAGCAAATGCTGGAAAGACTAGTTTAGGATTTGAACTAATGACAGAATATAACTGTAAATTAATATCTAATGATCATTCCATTATTGGAGTGGAAGATGGTGTTCCTAAAATATTAGGTGGAACAAAAGAAATACAAATGAGATTAGGTGCAGTTGAATTATATTTTCCTGAATTATATAAAAAGATTGATGTAAAATGTGATGATAAGTGGAATAAGAAACTAATTGTTAATGATATAATTGACTCTTCTTTAATATTAAATAATACAAATGATGAAGCAGTTTTATCGGATGTATTTAGTATTAATACAAGTAATTCTGGAAATACTTACATTAGGGGAAAAGAAAGTATAGATCAATTTTTGTATTTATATGAAAGTATGTCAAGGATTATCAAGGGATCTTATAATTATATTACTGGTTTTGATTTTCCAATGCCTTCTGTTGAAGAAGAAAAAACATTGTATGAATTAAGTGATTTGTGTAAAGCAATAGTAGAAAAATCAAATGTCTATGATTCTAAAGGTACAGTTAAAGGATTGGCAAGGGAATTAGTGAGAAAGTATGAAAGATAAAAAAATTATATTAACCACACTTTCTCCTAAAACTCATAGAACATCAGAAGAAAACTTAGGAATTGAATATTTAAAATCATCTTTAGTACAAGCAAGATACGAGGTAGAAATAATTGATGCTTGGCTAAATGAATTAGAAGTAGAAGAAGTATATGAACGAATAATATCTCAAAAAGAAAAATTATTATTTGTTGGAATATCATCATATATGTCAAATACAGCACCAACTATAAAATTAATTTCAATGCTAAAAGAGTATGATAAAAATATAAAAGTTGTATGTGGCGGATTTGGACCAACTTTTTATCCTGAAGAATATTTAAAATCTGGTTCTGATTACATTATAAGAGGAGAAGGAGAAAATGCAATTTGTAAATTAGCAAATTTTATAGATTCTTCTGAAACTGAGTGTAATGTAAAAAATGTAGGTTACATAAAAGATAACAGTTTAATACTAAATAATATGGAATGTTTAAATGATAATTTAGATAACCTCCCATTTCCAAGTAGAGATACTATAAATACTGTTTTAGAAAAGAAATCATCAGTTAATATGGTAACTGCCAGAGGTTGTTCAGGAAATTGCGAGTTTTGTTCTGTTATATCTTTCTTTAGACTTAGCAATGGTAAAGTATGGAGAACAAGAAGTATAAATAATATAGTTGATGAAATAGAAGAATTATCTAAAAGGGGAGTTAAATATATAAAGATGGTTGATGATTCTTTTGTTGATGGTAACAGAGATGAAAAATGGTGTAAAGATTTTGCGGACGAGATAGAAAGAAGAAATTTAAAAGTAAAATTAAGAGGTCAAATTCGAGCTGATAAAGTTACAGATTCAAATCTATATGATTTAAAAAGAGCAGGTTTTTTCTCTTTTGCTTGCGGAATTGAAAATGGAGCACAAAGTGCTTTGTCAAGAATGAATAAAAAGGCAACTGTCGAGGATAACAAAAAAACATTAGAATTATTTAAAAAACATGGTTATATAGTACAAATGGGATATATTTTATTTGATAAAGAGACTACTTATCAAGAATTAGTAGAAAACTATCAGTTTATGTTAGCTTATGACTTTGCAGTAACAAAAGGTATTTTTTCAGAAATGTTTTCTGCTGAAGGAACTGCGTTAAATACTAGATTAAGAAATGAAAACAAACTTCAAGAAAGTGATTTTATTAAAAATAACAATAAATATACATTGGATAATGAAATTGTTGAAAAAGTTTATTTTGGATTAAAAAAATGGCATAAAAGTCATAGTGAAATATATGACATGACAATTGATCCATTAACTGCACCCAAAGCAATACCTGAAAGTTCTATGAATGAGTTTTATCAATATGTAATGAAATTAAAAAAACTAGATTTAATGTTATTTAAAAATGTACTTTCGGAAGTTAAAAAAGATCCTAATCTTGATATTGGAAATTATATTGATCAAGTTATTTGTGGAACAAAAAATGAATATTCTGAAATTGAAAAAGATGTAAAAATATTATATAGAAAGAATAAATTAAATTATAAAGCAGTAAAAAATCCATTTATTTGAAGCTTTAACATACAAGTAGAAAGCAATCTATAGAAAATATAACCAATATATGTTATAATAAAATTCAGAAGTAATTTTACTTTTTTATAATAATGAAGTGGAGGATTTAAAAATGGAAAAAGCAAATGCAAAAGAATTTTTAGGAAAGGAAGTATCTATTGAAATTGATAGACCACTTGGTACAAGACATCCAAAACATGGATTTATGTATATGTTAAATTATGGATTTATACCTAATACAATTAGTGGCGACGGTGAAGAATTAGATGCTTATTTAGTTGGTGAATTTGAGCCAGTGGAAAAAAGTAATGGTAAGGTAATTGCTATTATACATCGTATAAATGATGACGATGACAAACTAATAGTTTCAAAAGATGGTAAAGATTATTCAGACGATGCTATTAGAGCTTTAACTGAATTTCAAGAAAAATATTTTGAATCAGTTATAATTAGATAAATTTCGAGTAGGGGGGAATTTACATGGAAAAATTAGAATTTGAAAGAGAGAAAGCAAAACTAAAACAAACTATAGCTATAGTAAAACAAATTTTACAAGATGAAAATCTAGATTTAAAAAAATTGTATAATAATTTTGTTGGAGATAGAGAAGAATTATGGAGAATAGCAGATAGAAAAAAACTTCATATAAGTAATTTGGAAGTTGCTCAAGATAAACCGTATTTTGCGAGAATAGATTTTGCCTCAGAAGAAGATGGAAAAATAAGTACAATTTATATTGGGAAAAATGGTGTAATGAAAGGTACTGATATTATTGTTACTGATTGGAGAGCACCTATTAGTTCTCTTTACTATGATGCAGAAGTTGGAAAATGTGGATTTGAAGCACCTAATGGAAGAATCAATGGTGAAATGTTATTAAAAAGACAATATGAAATTGAAAATGGTGAATTACAAGAATATTTTGATGTTGATTTGGTTTCTAATGATGGACTATTACAAAAATATTTAAATGATAATAACGACGCTAGATTAAAGAGTATAGTTTCTACAATCCAAAAAGAGCAAAATGATGTTATAAGAAAAAAATTATCTGATAATATCATAGTTCAAGGTGTTGCAGGTTCAGGAAAAACAACTGTTGCATTACATAGAATTGCTTATCTTGTATATAATTATATTAATAGTATTAAACAAAATCAATATTTGGTAATTGGTCCAAATCCTGTATTTTTAAAGTATATTAAATCAGTGTTACCAGAATTGGATGTTGATGGAGTTGAACAATGTACTTATGAAATGTTTGCAAAAAAATATATTGATGAAGATATAAATATAAATCCATCTAATAAAAAAGTTGTTGCTACTATTTCAGGAAAAAACAAAAATGATATAGATAAGTTTAAATGTTCAATGAAATATAAGGATATGTTAGATAGATTTTTGGCTTTATATTTTTATAGTATTACATCAAAACCTTTAATGCTGGGTAACTTTCAAGTTTTATCTAGTGAAGAAATAGCAAATACCTTCAAAATGACTGAAAGTTGTTATTCCAATAATTTATCCAATAGAATAGAATTAACTATAGATAGATTATGTAGAACTATAGAAGATAAACAAATCGAAATAATGTCTAATTATGGAGAATATTCATTTTTACTTTTCAAAACTGCATCTACGGATGAAGAAAAAAATAAAATGAGAAGTATGTTTTCAAAAGAAAGAATAGAAATATCTAAAAATTGTAGAAGTTCATTAAGAAAATATTTTAATAAATCAAAAGTAAATGCTACTAAGCTATATAAATTATTTTTGAGTACAATTTCTGATTTTGATATATATGAATATCCTTATTTAAATGAACTTAAGAAAAAAACTACTAAAAATATAAAAGCCAATAATTATGATTTTGAGGACTTAGCATCATTAATATATATTAAAAGAGTAATTTCTCCAGATAAGGATTATGAAAAAATTAGACATGTAGTAATAGATGAAGCACAAGATTTAGGAGAATTTAATTTCTATTCATTAAAGAGTACACTGCCATCTGCAACTTTTAGTATCTTTGGTGATTTAGCACAATCTATTTATGACTATAGAGGTATAAATAGTTGGGAAGATGTTAATAGTTCAATGTTTAAGAATGATGGTAATATTATCACTTTTAATAAGAGTTATAGAACTACTGCTGAAATAATGGATGTTGCTGATGATGTTGCTGAGAGTATAGGTCTTGGTAGGTCAGATTTAGTTGTTAGACATGGAGAAGATGTTTTAATATCTGAGATTGAGGAAGAAAGAAGTATTCCTGAATATATTGCAAAAAGAATGATTGAATATAAAGAAAAAGGATATAAAACAATCGCTGTTATAAGTAAAACCGAATTGTTATCTAATTATATAAATGATGATTTAGCAGCGCTTGGAATTAATATACCTAATGTATCAGAAACTGATGATTTAAGTGATGAAAAATTTAGAATATGCACTATTTCTAATCAACTTGCTAAAGGACTTGAATTTGATGCAGTAATTATTAATAATGCTAATGAAAATATTTACTCTGTATCAAATCCATTAGACATGAAATTACTATATGTTGCTATAACAAGAGCATTACATGAATTGGATATAGTTTATACAGGTAAAGTATCTAAACCATTAGAAAAGCATGTAAAAAAAAACTTTCAAAAGCAATTAACTAGAAAAAAATAATAAATAAATTGGTTCTTCGAAATTCGGTGGACCTAGAAAAAATTAGCTCAAAATAATTGAGCTAATTTTTTTGATAAATAAAAAGACATTGACACACTTCTTTGGTACAATGTTTATATAACAAAAAAATACAAAGTACGAGGTGTTATCGATGTCTTTATCTAATTCTATAACAAAATTATTAAATTTTAAAGAAGATAATCTAATTTTTGATGAAAATTTTTTTGAAAGCAGAACAATCAAAAAAAATGTTTCATTATATTAAAGGATATTTATTTAACAATTATGAATTTTGTCCTAAATGTGGTTGTATAAATGAAAAAACAATCATCAAAAAAGGTATAGATAAGTGTTTAATTAAAATTAATAAAATATCTGAAATGACTTCTTATCTAGAACTAAATAAGCAAATTTATAAATGTAAAAATTGTAATAAAAAATTTACTGCTCAATCTAATATTATTAATTTTGGATGTAGAATAAGCAATAATGTTAAACTTGCTATTTTAAATTGTGCTAAGGAAATGATGTCTAAAAGTTTAATTGCTAAACTTTATAATGTTTCAGATAATACGGTTCAAGATGTTTTTGATAGTGTATTTTATAATGATAATGTTTATAAAACATTTTTACCTAAAGCAATTTGTATTGATGAATTCACTTTTAAAAAGAAAACATATGCTTTTAATATTTGTAATGCTAGGAATGGAAAAACTATTGATTTAGTATTAGACAGAACAACTAATAATTTAGATAAATATTTTTCTCATTATACTGAAAAAGCAAGAAAGAGAGTTAAATTTGTTGTTATGGATATGTATAGTCCATATATTGATTTAATAAAAAAATGGTTTCCTAATGCTAAAATAATAATAGATTTATTTCATATAGTTCAACTACTTACCAAAAGTTTAAATAAAACTAGGATTAATGCAATGAATCAAAATAAAGATGATAGTACTAAATTTAAGAGATATTGGAGATTAATTTTGAAATCAAGATTTGATTTGGATACTAGTTGTTGGAAAAAATTTAGATGTTTTAAAAATTTAATGACAGAAATAGATATTGTTGACTATTTATTGAGTAAAGATAAATTCTTTGAAAATTCATATGATTTATATCAAGATATTTTGTATCATTTACAACATCGAGATTATGAAGGTTTTAGTCAAGTTATTAATCAAAAATATAAAGATATTTCTAGGCAACTTCAAACCACATTAAATACATTGAGAAAATATTCTAAATACATAAAGAATACTTTAGAATATTCATACAGTAACGGGGTAATAGAAAGAAATAATAATACATGTAAACTAATAAAAAGAATATCATTTGGTTTTAGAAATTTTAGAAATATGAAATCACGAATAATGATAATAACAAATGTATTTCGAAAAGAAAAAAGAGAATACCATACAAAGTACAGTATTCCAAAGTATGCTTAACTAAATTAAGCCAGGTCCACCGAATTTCGAAGAACCGATACTTTTACCCTTATGTTTCAATCTTTTTTTTGTTAAAAAATAGGAGATGATAAAATTAAAACATTAGGCTATATTTATTATTTTTTATATAAAAAAATTTATATATACATAAGAAGTTGTTATTGTAAAAGCAAAAATTATTTGATACAATAAAATTGGGAGGAGATGTATGATGAAAACATTTATTTATGTAAATAAGAAAAGTAATATTGACGATGTTTTGTTTGAAGTTGTAGAAACAAAAGGAAAAGGACATCCTGATAATATTTGTGATACTTTAGCAGAAAAAATTTCTGCTGCATACTCTCGTTATTGTGTAGAACATTATGGAGTTGTTCTAAGACATATGATAGATAAATTATAGATTTTAGGTGGAGGATCTAAAGTTAAATTTGGTGGAGGAGAGATGGTAAGCCCAATTAAATTGTTAATTAACGGAAGGTTTACGAATTGCTTTCAAAAAGAAAAA
>ERZ827512.671-NODE-671-length-42320-cov-3.747664_pt1 | contig 42320 bp, 44 predicted proteins | sample MGYA00519916_ERZ827512 | MGnify/ENA primary metagenome ERZ827512 (study PRJEB31778, sample SAMEA3449335) | human gut metagenome | biome: human gut; feature: human-associated habitat; material: faeces | place: United Kingdom | collected 2010/2012 ... | reverse complement strand
AACTTTCTACCGACCATTTACTGATGGTAAAATTTGCTATGTTTTTTCCAAATCCTTTTAACTCAAACAGAATTCCGGAAAAGAGAAGCTGGATGATCAGAACAAACGGTGCACAGGTCATTGCTTTGTCTCCGCTCTTTACAACGGCTGAAACAACAAACCCCAGTGCCATGGATGCGATGACTGTCAGCCATGTGGTAATAAATACTTCTGCAAAACTGTTACTGTAAAGGATTCCCTTCTCCGGAAGTCCCACTGCAAATTGAAATACCAGCGTCATGATCACCGCCTGCACGGCTCCTAGCAGGATCTGTATCACGAATTTTGACAGCGTATACGACCACAATTTCATATTTCCCATGTATTCACGTTTTAAAATCGTTCGCTCTTTACAGATCTCCTGAATAGAATTAAACAGACCGATCCAGATTCCTGCACAGCTTAACGCAAAGAAAATAGTTTTGGTGCTCTCATATATTTTAAACACATCATTGTCTGCAACAATCCCTAACAGGAATGCGATCAGCACCGGTTGAAGCAGCAGCATGACCAGACGCGGAACATCATTCTTGATCAGTTCCGCATATCTGGCACTTAAGATCCCAAACTGCCGGAATCCTGAGCTTTTCTTTTTCTTTAACACCTTCTGTTCACTGTCTGCTTGTATCTGCTGCAGCGGTACACAGTTCCGGTACTGCTCTGCCCAGACTTTGGGCTGGTCCGTCATTTCGTTATAGATATCCACAAGATTATCCGTGTCAAAAAACATCTTTGCTTCTTCACAGGTTCCACAAAAACACAGCCTTCCTCCCTGTCCCATAAAAATGACTTTATCACACAGATCCAGGCTTTGTGTGGTATGTGTGACCATGATGATGGTCTTTCCCTGTGATTTCGACAAACGGCTTAACATTGTCATCAGTTTCTTTTCCGTTCCGGGATCTAAACCAGATGTCGGTTCATCCAGGAAAAACAGACTTGGATCTGCTAACAGTTCCACTGCGATGCTTGCCCTCTTTTTCTGTCCACCGGACAATTTTCGGATATAGGTATTCTGATGTTCTGACAGTTCCACCATATCAAGTACATCCAGAATTCTTTTTTCTATCTCTGCTTTTGAGGTATCTTTGGGCATCTTCATTTTTGCAGTATAATACAACATCCGCTTCAACGTCAGATTCTCATAAATGATATCCTGCTGCGGTACATAACCGATCAGGCTTTTAAGTACCGGAAAATTCTTATTCAGATCCATCCCGCCAAACAGGACTTCTCCTTCTTTTTTACCGTCGAATCCACTGATCGCATTCATCAGTGTTGTTTTTCCTGCTCCTGACCCTCCGATGATCGCTACAAACTCATTTCCTTCTATGTCCAGACTGACATCATCTAAGATTTTCTTCCCTTTTCCTACCACTTTTTTTATATGGCGGACATTTAATCCGACTCCCTGTGCCGTACTCTTATAGAAGATTCCTCCATTGGTATAGATCAGGATACAGTTCTGGATACGGATCACATCTTTGTCCTGCAACTGTCTCTTTCCATCCATCACATGCTCATTGACAATGATCCCATTGGCACTCCTGCAATCTACAAGATCATACCGATCCCCCTGCCGCTCTATTATGGCATGCTTTCTGGATACTCCCGGATGATGCAGGACAATATCATTCTCATGTCCACGTCCTATGTTTAGATTTGTGCCGCCAATCGGACAGAAATTCCATTTTCCCTTCTGTCCATCTTCTGAGTACAGCACTAATACGGAACCTTCCCTGTCTCCTTTTGGTGACTGGACACGAAGCATATCTCCGCTTTTTAATATGGTATAGGATTTACTGGCATGTATGAAAGTTTTAGTACCTCCACATTCTGCATAAGTGCCATTGGTACTTCCTAAATCTGCATAGAGCAGTGCATCCGGTGTTACTTTGAACTTTCCGTGTGTTCTGGATATCACCGCTGAATTTGTAACAATCTCATTCTGTCCTACATCTCTTCCCCAGCGGTATCTCTCTGTGCTTTCATTTTTCAGCGATATTTCCTGTATTTTTCCGCTTTCATCAATGATGACTATACATCTTTTTGATGTTTCACTCATACTGCTTTCCTCTTTTATTATCTCAACAGGAACTCATTTCCACTCTTTGCAATGACTAAGATCGTTCCCGGACGACATTCCACCGGTGTATCCTTAGGAAGTGCTTCACCATTCTTGTAATAAACACCATTCGTAGAGTGATCTGTTACAATATACATTCCATTGACATCGTTATAACGGATACTGCAATGTTTTCTGCTGACCTTTGGATTCTTGATAACCACATTAGAACATATTTCATCCCGTCCTATCACAAGCTCTGACTGACTTTCTATCGGGATCTGTGCTCCATCATAGACTCCTGCACATCCTTCTAAACATCCGCCTCTGTTCTGATATGCCCCTGTCTGTTCCGGCATCTGCATTGCAACGGTCACGGAATCATCCTCTGCTATTGCATGAGCACCGGACTCCATATCTCCTACTCTCTCGTTATATGCTTCACTTAATAAGTTCAAATTCTTGATAAATTTAACATTTGCGATCAAACGGCAGATTCCAAACGTAACCAGTCCTAAAAACAGAAACAGCAGATATGTAGAACCTGTATCCTTTACACCTTTTTTGTATTCTGCCTGATCGATCCCATACATACGGTTTCCATGTTTATTCATCCAGTAAAAATAGTAAATACCAAAGGTAATCATTGTGAAGATACAAACCACTAAATAATTAGGTGTCCGTTGTGTCCCACTTGGATCTTCATACTTTTCACAAACAGTATTTAAATCTTTACAGATATTCCAAAACAGTACAAAATTATAGACTGCGATTGCCAGACTTATAATCGTAGTCACCGGATGCTGCTGCAATGCGAGTGCTGCTAAGGGACTTTCACTATACCGGAAAAGCAGAACTCCCCCAAATAATCCTTTGATAATATTTTTTAATGCTACTCCTCCAACAATGTATTGAAGGATCATAAGAACAATATATACCTTTTCATTTTTTAATTTGATTTTTTGCATATGCACCTCTCACTTTCTCTTTATCCCAATTTAATTACATCTTCTGTTGTTCCAATATATAATTCTGTTCCGGGTGGTATCCCATGGCTGCCACCCCGTTTTAACCGCTTTCCACCTTTTACATAGGTTCCATTCGTAGAATAGTCATAAACGCTGTATGCATTTTCTTTCAGATGATAGACAATTCCGCAATGCTTTCTGCTGACTTTTCCATTATGAAAGAAAATATCACAGAGATTCGTATCCCTTCCGAGCAAAATCTCTACTTCCGGACGGATACAGACAATCTTTCCAAAGTTTTCTCCGCGAACACCGATCACAGCTCCACCCGGTACCCGGTTCAATGCAAGGCTTCTTGTGACTGACACATTTTCCACACAAACTCTTCCTTTCTATTGCTTTACAGTTGCTTCTTTAACATTTCCCAATATTTGCGACTAATGGGGATCTCTGTTCCCTCCAGTTCAATCACATTTCTCCTGATAGCATTTACATAATTTTTATTCACCAGATAACTTTGATGGCACCGCAAAAAACCTTTACCCTTCAGAACATCCTCTAGTTCATTTAGCTTTCCATAAAATTCCAGTGTTTCTTTTGATAAATAAACACGAATCTTTCGGATGTCGCTTTCAAAATAACGGATCTCATTTAACGGTATCCTGTGTTCACATCCACGAACTGCAATATTGATATACTCTGAGCCGGTCTCAAGTTCATCCACATATCGGTTTAATTCCTGCTGCAGACGTTTTAAAGAAACCGGTTTTAACAGATAGGCAAATGCCCGATAGGTGTAGCAATCGTAGACATATTTTGGCGATACCGTGATAAAGATAATGTCCACATCCACCCGATGTTTCCTGATCCATTCTGCTATTTCTATCCCATTCACAGGATGCATGTGGATATCCAGAAGCAAAAGCTGCGCTGTAAAATCACCATTTTCCACTGCTTCTTTAATTTCTTTACCACTTCTATAGTAAAAAATTTCATAATCATCCCTCGAAAAAAGAATGTCGCCTACTGCCTTTCCAATCTCTGCTCTACAGGCACTATCATCATCACACACCGCAACTTTAAGCATTATTCTTTCTCTTCCTTTTTATAGTCCTCCCAGCTAAACTCCTCACCACAACATGGGAAAAACATCAGACGGGTATTTCCTATCGTGACAATATCATGCTGTTTTAAACGTACCGGCATTAATACAACTTCATCATTCAGATAGAACAGTTCTCTTGACTCTCCTGCCTGTGCAATAAATTCTCTTTTTCTTGGCTCATACAGAATAATGGCATGCTTGTCTCTTGAAACACTGCTGTCGCCCGGTATCACAATGTCCATACTGTTGGCTCTGCCTATAAAGTTTCGTCCGCTTTTTAATTTAAAACTCTCTCCAAAAGCAGCTCCCTCAATGCACACTAACCATCCTACTACCGGCTCTACGCCTATCTTTGTCTGATACAGACTGATGGTTTTGCTGTCATCATCCTGACTCTCATGTGTATTTTCCGTCATTGCCTTTCCAATCGCATCTTTCAGTGAAAGACTTTCTTCCTGTGGCTGTACTGAAGTCTGCGGCTGTGGCTGCGGTACATGGGATGAAAGCGGCACAGTCACAGGCTCTGTCATTGCTGTATCATCCATCGCCTCAAATGGCTGTGTGATCTTTGAATCTCCACCGATGGCTGCACAATGCGGACATGTCTCAAATTTGTCCACATCGTAAAAATGTCCATTCTCGCATCTTTTTAAATTCATAGTAGTTCCTCCTCTTTGATCCTTTATATTTTTACTCTGCTGCTTCTTCTGCATGATATTGCAGTATGACAACAGAAGTATTATCCTGTCCTGATGTCTTCTCTCCTAATGCTGCTGCCGTCAATTCTTCAGCAGTTCTTTGCATATCCGGTTCATATTCATAAACAATATCTAATATTTCTTCTTCTGTCAGACTCCGAGATAATCCATCACTGCTTAACAGGACAACATCTCCTTCCTCTAACAGAAATGGCTGTCTGTTGACATCCATCAGTTCGAGATTTCCAATTCCCAAATAACTGATCAGTGCTTCTGCACGATATTCTTCCTTTTTGTATTCTTCTAAGGTAAGCGTCCCCTCTTCTAACATTGCATCCATGGTCATCCGGTAATTATGTTCTCTGTTCACAGCCATGATCTCTTTGCCACGGATGATATAGATCCTGCTGTCTCCCACAGAAAGCCAGTACAGTTCCCTGTCTTTGATAACTGCTACAACAGCAGTTGTTCCGGCATGCAGCATTTCTCCCTGCCCGGTACGCAGACAGGCAACTTTTTCATCTGCCAGGTATGCCTCTTCTTCTAAGAACTCCGGAACACTTTCTATTTCCGGATTCTGAAAATATGCTTCTGCAATACTTTCCACGGCAGTTTTACTTGCCCGTTCTCCGCCATGCAATCCTCCCATCCCATCACATACGATCAGCAATGCTTCCTCCCCTTCTCTATGTCCGAATATCGTATCTTCCTGATTTTTTCTGGTTCCTATAATGCTGGATGCTCCGATCTCCAAGCCTCTTATTTCTTCCGGTTCGATCTTGATCGTCACAACATCTTTTTCCATTTCCGTTCTGCTCATTTCTCCACTCCTGTCTGCAATATGCATAAATTCCGTCCAAGCGAAAACCGTTCTCCCGCCCTGATCACATATACTTTTCCTTTTTCCATTCTCTGTCCGTCTAAATATGTTCCATTTGTAGACTGATCCACCAGATAAAACTGCTGCTCTATGCTGTCATAAAAAATCTCACAATGTTTTTTACTGATCTGACTATCCCGTGCCGGAACAATATCTGCCATTGTCTTTGAACGTCCAATGGTCATAATACTGTTGCATGGAAGATTAAAACGCCGCCTGCTGTCTGTTCCAATTACTGCAATATAGGGAGTTTCCTGTTTTTTCTTCTTTGAAACAGATGCCTGTTCAGACAACCCAAGCTCTGTCAAAAACTGTCGTACTGTCTGTGTCCGCTTTTTGCTGTTTAATTCTAAGGCTCTGTCTACTGCCTTTGATACATATTCCGGCACCTCCGGAAGCACCCGGTTTAATGCCCAGTATTCTTCTCCTGTCAGTCTGTCCGGTGCACTTGTTACCATCACTCCTGTTAAGATGTAATAGAGCGTTACCGCTAATGCATACACATCTGTATAACTTCCCTGAAGACTTGTACTCGAATATTGTTCCGGTGGTGCATATCCATGTTTCAATACAACTGACAGAGTCTGGCTGTTCTTTCCGATCAGGTATTTGGCATTTCCAAAATCAATGATCTTTACATTTCCATCTTTCGTCAGCATAATGTTATCTGCACTGATGTCACGATGAAATATTCCGGCTCCCGTATGTACCTGCTCTAAGGCTTCCCCTGCCTGTTTTATGATTTCCAATGCATTTTTCAATGGAATGGTTCCTCCATATACACGCATCAGTTGTTTTAAGGTTGCACCCTCGATATAATCCATCACAAAATATGCCGTATTATTTTCTTCAAAATAATCTGTAATCTTTACGACTTCCGGAATGTGATCTAACTGCATTAATACGCGGGCTTCTTCTATAAAACGCTTTTTCCCGTGTTCAAAATCCCCCTCATACGCACTGGAGGTAACATAAATCTGTGTTCCCTGATTTCTTCTTGCCACAAGTCCCATAGGGATAAATTCCTTCACCGCACAGGTCCTGTCCTGCTTTGTGTCATATACCTTATATGTAATTCCAAATCCACCATATCCTAAGATTCTTCCGACAATATATCTTTGCTTTAATTTAGAAAAGGTCTCTATACGAAGACTGTTCTGTTTTTCATGCTGAATTTCAAATCCACACCTGTTACACTTTCCTGATTCCAGGATTCCTTTAAAACAATCCGGACAGGTCTTTTGTCTTACCGTATCCATCTGCTACCACCTCACTGTCATCTGTACCTCTCCTGCCTGTATCCTGTCACCTTTTTGCAGCCTGCTCTGTGTATGGATCTTTTTTCCATTGACTAATGTTCCATTTGTACTTTGAAGATCTTCTATATAAAAACCGTCCTTTTTATCGTAGATTACAAAATGCTGCTTTGACATACTTGCATCGTCCATATAGATATCACAGATATCTGCTCTTCCTACGATCAGGCTTTTCACAATCTCTGCATCTATCACTGTGGTTTGACTTTGTACTCCCTGTAATTCAAAGATGATATGTTTTCCGGGTGCCTTCTCTTTCTGAAGTCTGACATGATGTTTTTGTATTGGTTCCGCAGATAACAGGCTGACACTTTCTGTTGTATTGTCATACTTTTCTTTTGAAACCCTTTTTTTCTTTTGTTTCTGCCAAATTACTAAAATACAGATAAACCCTGCAATGACCATGATGATTCCGATAAGGATTTTCCGGTTTATGGAGCTTTGCTCTTTGATCTCAAATGTACAGGATTTTTTTATTGGATTTTTTTCCATGGAACGATCTGAGATTCCCGAAAAGCGGATCCGATATTTTCCATTCTGCAACTCTTTTTGAAAGGTCAGAACAACTTTCTCTTTCGTATCCCCTGTATATCCTGCTGTATAAACAGCTAATGGCACTTTTCCATTTACTGTAATCTCATAATTCTCTACCTTTTGTGCATGCATGACCGGCTCACTAAATGTCAGTTCCAGTTTTCTGCTCCCGCTTTTTCGGACAGACACGGTTGGCTTCTTATGATCTTTGTGATAGTAACGTGTCGTGACCTCTCCTGATACTACCTTGTCATCTGAAATATTTAAAACAAATAACTCCGGTTTATAAGTTACCTGATTAGATGTTGCTTCACACCGGATTACATATGCCTGTTCAAACAACTCCTGCAACTGCTGTAATTTTTCTTCTAATTCCTTTCCCGAAAAAACCTCCTGTATTCCTCCGGTACTTCTTGCAAATTCTCCCATGCTGCTAATATACGGATTATCGTTCTGATTCTTTCTCTGTCGTACTGCCATTGTATAGAGCGGAATACTCTTCTTCTGTAATGCCTGGCACGCTTCTTTTTGTGTAGATGTGTTTTCAGAAAAATCTTCACCGTCCGTAAATGCAACTGCTATTTTTCTTTTCCCTGCATTTTCTTTCTGATCTGCAATTTCTGCTGTTTTTTGTATTGCTTCAAAGAGCTTTGTATTTCCGTCTGTGTTTGTTAATGCCCGTACCTTCTCAGCAATACTTTCTTTTACCGTCTGATCTTCACAGAGGATCTGTACTTCATCTCCAAATGTTATAATGGTTAATCTGTCATTTTCTTTCATTCTTTTTGAAAATGCGATCACGCTGTTTTTAATCTGCTCAAAATCCGTTTCACTCAGAGAACCTGACTGATCTAACAGCAGGTAATAAAGAGTTCCTTCTTTACTCTCTTGATACGGCATGACTTTTTTTACCGTCAGTGCTTCTTTGCCGTAGGATGCCTGTACTTCCTTTTTGTCCGGTTTTTTATCTAAATAGCAATATGCTTTCATCTGTGGCATGTATGCAGTGACACTTTCAAGCCGTATTTGCTCTTCTGTCTGTTCTCTCCCTTTTTCTGCTGCCTGTACCGTATTTCCCGTTACCATAAGCAATATGAGCATACTGCATAATAAAATCTCTATTTTCCTTCCCATCGTCTCTCTCCCTTGCAATATGCAACAAATTCCAAAATACTTTCACCCATGCAAAGTTTATCTCCGTCTGTCAGCATTTGCGCCTGCTCTAATAATTCGTCATTCAGATATGTAAGATTCCCGGCTTTTGGGACTGCATAGAATTCATTCTTTTTTTCTTCATATACAACGGAACAGTGTGTATTTCTTGAAACCTGCATATCATAACCCAATACAATATCGTTACTCTGCTCACGTCCGATCCTGTTAAATCCCGCATAAATATGATAATCTGCTCCTTTTGATACCCCTTCTATGCATACTAACCAGCCTGCTACACATTTTTCATGTTCTCTCCTGCTATACAGACCAATGGTACGTTCCTCATCCATTTCCACATGGATATGCTCTGCCCGGTCATGTACATACTGTGCTGCATAATATTCTATTGATTCCGTGTTCAATGGTCTGGTAACAGAATCCTCTTCCATATCATTCCTGTTTGCACAATGCGGACACTCTGCAAACTTCTCATCATCATAAAAATGCCCCTTTTTACACTTGATCACTGCCATATCATCCCTCTTCCCTTTAGCCATTCTTTTTCTAAACTGTAATCTACATATTTACAAATACTGCAACGGCGGAATAATTATCCATTTCTTTTCCTTTTCCGTTTTTAAGAACTTCTTTTTCCATATTGTCCAACCAGTTTTCCGGTGTCTCCGACTTTTTTAACATCGTCTGCATAGTTTTTTCTTCAATAAGTTCCCAAAATCCATCCGAGCATAATAGAAATGCCATTTTCTGTCCGGTCTCCATGAACTCTGCAATCTGATATTTCGGAGAATCCCACTCCGTCCCCATTACTCTTAATAAACGGTTTCTATCTGCATGACCACGAATCTCTTTCTCCGTAATTTCGCCTGCCATCACTAACATCTGCGGCACACTGTGATCTAAGGTCCTTACCCTGTATTTGCGGTTTTGAAAGTAATACAGTCTTGAATCACCGATGTGTCCCCAGAGTATCTTTTCTTCATCGATCAACAGTACTACCAATGTCGTTTTCATCTCATCCGGACATCCCCTGTCTTTCTGTGTTTTCAGCAAGGCTTCCTGTGCCGTTTCAAAGCACTGTTTCAGATATTCTTTTGAAACCTCTCCCCGCTCTTTAAAATCCCGTAAAATGGTCTCTGTTACGAACTGTGAAGCCTCTGCTCCACCACCATGTCCACCCAGGCCGTCTGCCAGGACAAAACAATAGAGCATACCTTTTTGTTCTACTCCAACATAATCCTCATTATGGGATCTCCCACCATCTTTTGAAATTGTTCTATACTCGATCATATTTGTATTTCTCCTTCTGTTCTTATTCTATCTTCTAAACTGTTCTTTTTACTTTTTTGTATTTTTTTGCATTATTTTTGTCATCTTTGTCAATAATCTTCTTATTATTATAATTTTCATTTTGAGTATAGTCAATTATTTTATTCATTTTGAGTATTATCAAGCAATAAAAGATTCATTTTTCTATAATTAAATTTGGTATTCTACTTTTTCCTAATTTGATCTTTCATGAAACCCTGTAAAGAATGTAGAATACATTTTTATATGCTTATTACTAGGGGGAGGCTTATGTATCATCACCATCAATAAATTACGAAAAGGAGTACTTGAATGACGATAGGTAATAACATTTTGGCTCTGCTCTATCAGCGCGATATCTCCCAAAAACAAATGGCAATTGACTTAGACATCGCACCTTCCACATTAAATGGATATATCAATGCCCGAAGGGAGCCGGATTATGATACTCTGATAAAATTCGCACAATATTTTCAGGTTTCCTGTGATTATCTGCTTGGTAACTCTCTATCTCCGACACCATCATCTGAAGAGTCTGATAATCAGACCTTACCATTTACTTTAGACAAGCAAGAGCTTCTATTGCTTAACTACTTTAAGTCTTTAACACCTAATCAAATGGAACTGATCATGTCACAGGTCAAACTTATGCACAAACAGAATTTGCGTGAACAAAAATCAGAATCCGTTTCTACCCAAAAAACGCTCAAATAAAAAGAACGGCAGCACATCTCTCTTTCGGGAAATGTACTGCCGTTCTTTTATTCTTATTTTATTTTTTTATTTCTTCGTTCCCTATCCTTACTCCATGTCCTTTAATGCGCGTCCCATCGGGATTCTTCGTATACGTTTCATCTGGATCATATATACGACCAGATAGCATACAATGCCGATCGCAATCATCGCAGGATAGACCCAAGGAGCAACATAGTAGGTCAGCCAGCCGTTAAATTGCTGCATCATCACATAGTAAATTACCATCATTGTAAAGTGGCAGATTGGAATGACAAGCAATAACGATATCACTAATACAGCTCCTGTCGCACGGTTATAGAGACTGCCTGCCTCTTTGTCGCTGTAGCCTAAGATCTTGATCATGGAAATGGACTGTTCATTTTTCTCCACGATCATTTTTGCTAACAGATAGATGACTAAAACATAGAGGAATACGGAAAATGCGCACATCAGCCACATCATGTCGCCCATGGAATCCTCTAACTGGTCCGCAATGACGGTCAGGTCATCCTGTGTGATAATGGATGCAACCATGCTGCTGTCAATATCCTTTATTTTTTTATCCGTAAAATATCCGTTAAAATAATCCTCATCATAATCGAAGATACGGTTAAAATTCTCCATACTCATAAATACCGACAAGGTCGCCGGATAATCATATGTACCACTGACGGTAAAGGTGTAGGAATCATCCTCATATTTCTTTTCTAAGGTTACTTTTCCTCCCTCTTTCAGACCATATTTTTCTAAAAATCCATCGGAAAGAAGCACTTTATTTTTTCCGGAAGGGATCTTGGCATCCTTCAAATAGGTAGAATCCTCTTCCACACCATAGACCGTGATCTCTTCGCCCCGCTCTGTCTGTAAGGACATCACTGCATATTTTTCCGCACCCTTTGTCTCTGTCTGAACAGGTGCCTTTAAAATGTACTGATATTTTGCAATTTTTGAATTAATGACTTCTGTTTTAAAATTCTGTAACAGAGGTGACATCATCATACCAAAGAACAGCAGAAAACTTGCAAAGAACACACCTAAAAACAGGGTCAGGTATGCTGAAATATTCTGGAACACGATACGCAGCCGGAAACGTGTAAAAAATTTAAACTCCGGCAGACGTATCACGCCTTTCTTTTTCTTTTTCCGCAGCTCGTGACGTAAAAACTGCAACGGTGGCAGATGCATCATGGAAACTAAGATCAACAGCACGATCGCAAATACGATCAGGCATGGAACTACGGTTGTCAGCCAGAAGGCTTCCGTATTCCAGATCGTCTCGTAAGTCGGAAGTGAATAGCTGTGATAATAAATATCTACGACCACATCTTTCATACATGTATATCCTAAAATGTTTCCGATAACTGCTGAGATCAGTGTAACCCAGATTGGAAGTGTCAGGTAATGCCGGATTAACTCGCCACGCGTATAACCCAGTGCCCGCAAAGTTCCTATGGTAGATGCTTCTTTTTCGATTGTACTGCGTGTCGTAACAGCAAATACAAACGCCAGCACGACCATTACAATGTAAAGCAGTGTAATAATCATGACCAGATCGCCGCCCATGTCCTCACCCGTAAAGGTAATTGCCTGGTTGTCGCCTGCCTTGACAAAATCTGTTAACAATCCTGTTTTCTTTAAAATATCTTTCACATCATCCGACTTGTCCGATGCCTTTTGCTCCGAATATCCGCGAGTATTCCAGCGGTATGCATAGCAATAACGCAGTTCATCATCGGAAAACCGTTCAAATCCCTTCTCTGTTACCATGGCAACGGTAAACTTATTGGCATCAAACATCATATCCGTGTTATTTTTGAATAACGCACTATAATTAGAAAATGCTGCCACTCCGCTGACCGTAAACTTTTTCCCGTCAACATCAAACTTGTCTCCGATAGCGATCCCATTATTTTCCGCATAAAGCCTGTCTATGATGATCTCATCTTTATTCTTTGGAAATTTCCCATCCATGACGCAGATCCCATTGACATCGTCGTTTTTGGTATAAATACGCACAGAATGTTCATTTTTACGCTCCACATCTTTATAAAAGATTTCGTTCAGCTTCAGATGTTCTTCCTCTAACTTGTCTTTTAATTCTTTCTCTGCTTTGACCGCCAGTGTAAAATGTCCGTCTTCTATTTTATATTTTTCAAAACTCTCATCATATGCCTTTGACATACTGCTGTCAGCAACCAGAAATCCCGATACAAATCCAATCGTCAGTGTCAGAAATAAAAACAGTACCAGATATTTTCCGGCGTCCTGCTTTAATTCCCGCAGGTATCTTTTATGTAATGGATTTTTCATACAGCTCCCTCCTTACCAGTCTAAATCCACGGCAGGAATCTTCTGCTCATTCTTATCGTTATGACGTATCTGTCCGTCATGCAGCTTAATCACCTGATCAGCCATGTGACGGATGGCATCGTTGTGTGTAACTAAGATGACAGTATTTCCAAATTTCTGATTTACGGTCTCAATGAGTTTTAAAATCTCTTTTGATGTCTTATAGTCCAACGCTCCGGTCGGCTCATCACAGAGCAGTATGTCCGGGTTTTTGATGATCGCCCTTCCGATGGCTGTTCTCTGCTGCTGTCCTCCGGAAAGCTGGTTTGGGATCTTGTCCTTATGCTCCCAGAGTCCGAGTGTTTTTAACATATCATCCAACGGCAGTGGATTATTACTTAAGTACGCACCCGTTTCAATATTTTCTTTTACCGTCAGATTCGGAATCAGATTGTAGGACTGGAACACATATCCTAAGTGCTTTCTTCTGTACAGGGAAAGCTGCTTGTCATTCATGTTCTCTACGGTCTCGCCATCAATGATGATGCTGCCTTCATCGGCTGTTTCAATTCCTCCTATAATATTCAATAAGGTGGATTTTCCCGAACCGGATGGTCCAAGTAAAACACAGATATCTCCTTTTTCTACTCCACAGCTGATCCCACGGAGCACCTCTGTCCGGTTGTCACCGCTGCCAAAGGATTTATGAATATTTTTTAACTCTAAATACATAACAATCTCCTTCTTATGCTAGTTAGTTATTTCTAACCTTATTATAACGTTTCTTTTCGGAAATTTTAGTATTTTTTTGCTATTGAAAAACTTTCTCGTTAAGGTTCTGCAATAGGATTGCCACGATTGGAATGTCTACCGGCTCACTTTCCAGCCCACAGCCTCTTTTCTTGCATTCAGGAAATCGTAATACAGCCCCGGAACTTCAGCCAGTTCTTCATGCGTTCCTCTCTGCACAATGTGACCATTGTCCAGTACCAGAATCTGATTTGCGTGACGCACGGTTTTTAAACGATGTGCAATCATGATAATGGTTTTATTATGTGTCAGGGCATCAATTGCCTCCTGCAACTCTTTTTCGTTCTCCGGGTCTACACTGGCTGTTGCTTCATCCAGTATGACGATTGGTGCATCTTTTAACAATGCTCTTGCAATGGAAATTCTCTGCCGTTCGCCGCCTGAAAGAGTTCCTCCTGCCTCTCCTATTACGGTATCATATCCATCCGGAAGTGCCATGATAAATTCGTGGCAGCAGGCACGTTTTGCGGCATCCTCCACTTCCTCGCGGGTCGCATCCGGTCTGCCAAATTTGATGTTGTTTTCAATGGTGTCCTGAAACAGATAGACATTTTGAAATACCATAGAGATATTTTTCATCAGACTGTCTAACTTATACTCCTGTACCGGATGCCCGCCTACTAAAATCTGACCGCCCTGCACATCCCAGAAACGTGCAATCAGATGGCAAAGTGTGGTTTTTCCACTGCCGGAAGGTCCAACGATAGCAGTCGTAGTCTGCGGCTTTATTTCGATATTGATATGGTCTAAAATTTTTCTTTCTTCATAGGAAAATTCTACATCTTTAAATACTACGGACGCGTCCTGCGGTGCAAGCTCTGCTCCTGTTTCATCCATAACCGGAATCTTATCAATGGCGTTTGCGGTATCTATGGATGCCCCTAACATCTGAAGCAAATCTGACATGTTTCCTGCATTTTCCAATTCTTTGTATATCATAAAGGATGCGATTAACATCAGAATACAACGGGATAATTCCATGCTTCCCTGAAAATAAAACATGGCACTGCATAAGCCCATAAGCAGACTGAAAATCCATACGACTGCCTGCCGGATTCCTGACCACGGAAGTACCGTATACTCAAGTTTTAATGCTTTGTTACAGCTATCCTCAATGGTTTTCTGAACGGTCTGACGGTTATCTTTTTCTAATCCATATGCTTTGACCACGCTCATGCCCTGTACATATTCCAATACGGATTCAGACAACTGCTCCTGTGCTTTCTGTCTTGCAGGTCCGGTTGCTTTAGATTTTCTTGTGGAAATTTCGGTTGCTGACAAATATACTGCAATTCCTGTCAGTGACAACAGTCCCAGCCGCCAGTCCACAATAAACAGCATCAGACAAAGTGCAAACGTATTTAAAAATCCACCAAAAAGTGTGACTAAACATCTTGCTGCTGAATTTTCCACATCTCCTAAGGTTGTGGTAACAACTCCGGTAATGGCTCCCAAACTGTTTTTATTAAAATATCCCATTGGTATGTAGCGTAAACGGTCACCGATCTCTATACGCTTCTGTGCCACCATAAAGTATCCTACCTCTGTTTCCGCATTGGTTGAATGATACATGCATATCAGCCTTCCTATGATGGAAAGCAGCATGATTCCCAATGCTCCAAAGATAACGGCAACCGTATATTCTTTTGCGATCACTGCATCTAAAACAATCATTAAAGCCGCAAACTGCAATGCTCCAAAAATCGCACCCACAAATGCCGTAAGCACTGCTTTTTTCAGTAATTCCCGCTTCTTTCCTGCAAAATTAAATATTTTTTTAATTATTTGAAGCATCTTTTTGTTCCTCCTCTCCCATCCGGTCTTTGGATTCCTGATGTGCTTTCCACATGTTTGCGTACAGCGGGCAGTCTGCTAATAATTCTTCCTGCTTTCCGCATCCCGCAACACATCCGTTTTCGATTACTATAATCTGATCTGCATCCACAATTGTGGAAAGCCGGTGTGCGATAACAATCAATGTCTTCCCTGCTGTTAATGCTGACAGTGCTTTTTGTATTTGTGCTTCATTTTCTGGGTCCACACTGGCTGTTGCTTCATCCAGAATAACAATCGGTGCATTTTTCAACATGGCTCTTGCAATGGAAATTCTCTGTTTTTCTCCTCCGGAAAGATGACCTCCGCCACCTCCTGCAACGGTATCATATCCATTGTCTAATGCACGAATGAAACTGTCGCATCCTGACTGACGTGCAGCTTCTTCCACTTCTTCATCCGTTGCATTCGGATTCCCCATACGGATATTATCCCGGATAGAACGGTCAAACAGATAATTTTCCTGTGATACATAAGCAATCTGTCCGTTTAACTGCTCAAACGGTATCTTGCGGATATCCGTTCCTCCCAATGTGATACTTCCTCCGGTTACATTCCAAAAACCTGCAATCAGTTTTGCAAGTGTTGATTTTCCTGAACCGGATGGTCCTACCAATGCATTGACTGTTCCCGGCTGAATGAAAAGATTGATGCCATGCAGCACTTCGCCCGTCTTTTCACCATAGGAAAATTCCACCTGATGCAGTTCAATACCGTTTCCTTTTAATTCTGCGATTTCTTTTGGACGCTCTAATTCGTCTGCTTCTAAAATTGCTGCAATTTCTCCTACATTGGTTCCCACTACTGCTAAATCATCCACAAATGTCATTGCTGCCATCAACGGTCCGGTCAGTCCCAATGACAGGATAATAATGGTAAAAAATTCCGCAGCACTTAAACTTCCTGTTCCCCAAAGTCCCGTACCTACCGGAAGTATCATTACCAGAACTGCCGGTACAATGGACTGCATGGATGCCATATATTTCTGATTATCATGCATCCAGTCTACATAATACTGTGCATTATCCTTCACTGCATCCGCATATCTGCGATAAGAACCGGCTGACTGGCTGAACGCTTTCACTACCTGAATACCTCCGACATACTCTACAATTGCGTCTGCCATTCGTTTCCCGGTCTTTACCGCTCCTTCCCAGCGTACTGCATAGGTTTTTCCACTCTGTCCCGCGACAACCATGCCAATTACCAGAGTGACTAAAGATGCCAGCCCCATACGCCAGTCCAGTACAAAGATATAAACCGCAATGACAAGCGGCACCAATACATTTGCTGTCATCTCCGGCAAGAGATGTGCCAGGGTCGGTTCCATACCCTCTACACGGTCTACAATCGTTGTCTTGTATTGCCCGGAAGGTGTCTCTAAAATTGTTCCCATTGGAACTCTCGATAGCTTTGCAATCAGTTGTTTCCTTAAATCCTGAAGCGTAGCATAGGTTGCCCTATGTGAAATTCCCGTAGAAATACAGGAAAAAATCACCTTGCCTGCATAGCCGCCTAGCATTCCTCCAAAATACGGCAACAATTTTTCTATTTCTTCACATCCTTCTAACAAAAGTTTTATGATACCCGCCGCACAAAAGTACGGTATCATACTGCACACAACTCCCAATACCGCAAAGATAACTGCGGCATAAAACGAACCGTGATATGCTCTTGCCCATTCCCATAACATCTGATAGGGCGAACGTTTCTTTTCCTGTTCCATCGTTGCATTTCCTCCTGCACTAATTTTTGTTAGTTTTAACTGACTCTTCATCGAAAAATAAGAGAAATGCCTTTTACATTTCTCATTGGATTCCTAAAATCTTAAACCATCCTGCCGAATAAAAGGTTCGCAGTGTATCCACATATGCTACCGCCTTCTCCTTTGGCGTGTCATGGCGTACCGTCTCGAACAGCCCGTTAAAGAGTGCACTTGCTAAAATATGTACCATGTCATCATCCAGTGGAAGGACATTCAAACCCTCCCGCTGCATTTTTTCCATCAACAGATGACTGGCATTGACCTCTATCTCTATCAACGCATCCAAATAGTGTTCATATCTGGTACCTGTCGAACAGCAGGCAATCAGTTTAAATGCATCAAAATGGTCATAAACATAATCTACCATCCATACATACTCATGATCTGCCACATCCGGCAGCCCTTCTAACTGTTCTTTTAAAGACATTTCTGCAAATTTCTGCTGACTCGCTCTGTAGCGGTCAGCTAATTCTTTTGCCGGTTCTTCCACCAACGCCTCAAAAATGGCTTCTTTGTCCGTGTAGTAGCGATAAATTGCTCCGGTCGTCACCGCAAGCGATGATGCAATACTACGCATAGACGCTTTCTGGAATCCCTTTTCTAAAAATTCTTTTTTCCCTGCCGACAGAATATCTGCTGCCAGCTTTTCGTTTGTTGGTTTCATGGTGCACCTCGTTTTGCTCTGTAAGAAGAATTTTGTATAGGCTCTTCGACTCATCATCTTTCTTCTCATAGAAAAAATAACACTGTTATTTAATAACAGTGTTATCTTATCATCTTTCTTTTATTATGTCAAGATAGGAAAAAACTACATCTGTAACCGCCTCTTTTACAAATTCCAGCACATTTCCGCAACTGAGACACACCTGACACTTTACCAAAATTGAGGCATCTTGTCTTCCCCTTATAATTTGAATCTCCCATACATAGATTATATAAGCAGTTAGCCTTATTAATTATTATCTCAGCATTTTTTCTACACCATGTAAGCTCATCTATACATAGTTGTTTATAATGTCTTTCAGCTGGAGTATCTTTTTTATTCTCCTTCAAGTCAACTTTTATAAGTTGATTGTCCTCTACCGGAATCATAAGATTATAATTCAGCACTCCCAAAAGTTTTCCTTTTTTGTCTATTATCTTATCAAAATCAGCTCTTGGCTCATTCTCTTGTGTTTTTCAACCGGATGTGATAATGGAATCAGATACTTATGATTATTGCAAACAACTACTGTGCCTACATATATTCGATGTTGCTTCCCAATCTGAGGTGACACCGAAGAAACCCTATCATCTATATTATGCTTCTTGGCTTCAGCAATCTTCTCATGGATATTGGTGTTGCGAGGATAAGGACCATCTCAGCCCTCTGTGGGTTATTATCCTTCCGTAAACATTAATTGTACTCTGCTGCTTCATCTTCTCCTTTTGTTCGGTGCCGTCCTATATTAACGCATTTCCCTGTAATAATCTTAATCATTCCATTATCTTTTCGTATTTTAAACTGTTCAAGGTATACATCTCTTTTAATTTCCATAGTGTTGCTCCTTGTTTTTGTGCATTGCACGAATTTTAGTAATATCTTTTTTTAGTTCCCAAAAAAGCAATATCTGTTATTCCGTCATACGAATGAAGATTATCTTGTGTAACTATCACTTCATATAAACATGTTCGTAGACACTTTTCCATACACCCTTCTGATACAATCACCTTATACAACTTACCAATGATTAGATTATGATACCAATAACACCACTCATCTTCACTATTTATTATCTCAATGGCAGGCTCTTCTTGCAAAACTACATTCGCATTAACTTCCCTTAGTCTTCGCCGTTCCATATTTCGATTATAATTTCCAACCCACATTACATTTCCTGCAATACAATCTTGAAACAATCCCACCTTCCTGACATATAAAAGATAATACTTACTATTATGGTAGACAATATGCTCCGGTACTTTTTTATTCTCCACTAAACATCGCCGAACACATTCCAGTGATTTTTTATCCACGATAAAAAATTGTTCTTCATACACCAAGTCATATAAACTGCATAATTGATGTGCAGTACGCTCTGTTGTAACCGCATTTTCTTTTTCCATCCGTTCTAGGCTTCTTATAGTATAGCCAATCTTATCAGCCACATATTCTTTGGATATTCCATTAATACGTCTCAATAGTTTTAAATCTGTCTTTGCCTGATATCTGATTTTACGTTTCATAGTATATCGTTACCTTTCGATTATATTACACTTAGCACTAACTGTTAATCTTATTTTAACAAAATCTAATATGCTCATCAACGACATGATTTACTTTGTCAAAATCCATTGTAAAGCCGTATATTTACTGGATTTCCCCAAAATCAAAAGGTGCTATTTTTTACCCCGGCAAGCAAATTTTTCTCTACCCTCTTTGTATTCGTTACTTTTGCTCTGGTTATATTTTCGATTTTTAATTTTTCCAGTGGATTGGCAAACTGAACATTCTTTCATCCTGCTACCTCTTTACCATCACGAAAACAATTTCGTATACTCTGTCTGCGTATCTGTAATATGATACACATAAACTACTTTTCCTATCGGTCGATATATAGAAACATACCTTTTAGATATGACCATTCGATACCCCTGCTCGTTCAGCCATCTATCCGGTGTCAGAGAACCAGAATCAGGAAAACTCTCTAATCGTTCAATACTGTCCAAAATCTGTTCTGTAACTTTCATAGCGGATTCCACGCCAAATTGAAGCAGATAATAATCTTCAATCTTTTTCAAATCTTCCCATGCTGTCGGAAGTATCTCAACTTTATATTGTTCCTGCACGTTTCCTCAATTCCTTTCTTGCTTCGGAGATACTTTTTGTCTTTGCTCCGCTTAACCGTTCCTCTTCTGCCTGCATGATTTTTGCACGAAGTTCTAATGCCTGCTCTCTTTTCTCAAAAGCATCAATACTCATAAATACTCCGTCTCCCTCCCCATTTTTTGTTATATAAATCGGTTCTCTTGTTTTTTTCGCAAGATCAGAAATAGAAGCATAATCGTTCCGAAGTGTTGCTGAAGCCTTAATAATCATTTTCTTCATCCTTTCCTATCATCTTATAGATATATCATTTTATCGATATAATTATATCTCTTTTTTTGTATATTATCAATGTCTTTCAAATTACCCCGGCAAGCTCTCCGCCACACACAGCGTCCCCCACCCAATCTCCGGATTCGGGTATTCCGCCACCGCTTCAATGCGTCTTGCCCCTTTGATGAAATATGCCTTTACTTTTTCACCGTATAAAAACGGGTCATTACCATCGGTGATACCCCACTGCATCAGCAGTGCTGCTCCTCCTGTTACAAACGGTGTTGCCATGGATGTTCCCGATGCCGTGACATATCCTCCGCCCGGTGCACAGGAGGTAATATTAACACCCGGAGCTGCAAGATCCGGTTTGATCTGATTTGTTTCTCTGGTATAGCCGCGCCCGGAAAAATCAGCAAGCTGCATGGAATAGGCATCATAGGCACTTACGGTAATGACTCTGGAGGCTGTAGATGGAATGGTCAGCGTAATCTCTTCTGACGGATATAAAAAACCGGTTCCCGCACTTAATACTGCCTGACTTGGCAGCCACAGATTATAATTTCCCTGTACGATCCTGTGCGGTATTAATTCAAATCTCCAGACACCGCTATCGATATAATCTGCGACCGGCAAAAATGAAATATATATTTCCTGATACGGGCTATATGGACTCGGTTCTCCATAGTAAAGCAAAATTTCTGTTCCATCCAGTGTAAAACGCTGTGCACCTAAAATCTGCTGAAGTGGTCCAACCCTTTTGCCGGAGGGGGAGATCACGCTGATATCAAAATCATCGGTATAATTTTTCCAGATCTGAACACTTAAGGTCGTCTCATAAGGTGCTACGGCTAACTGAATTTCTTCTGAAAATCCCTCTCTCAAAGTTCCCTGTGCGTGTCCTCTGGCTGCCCCTTCGTTTCCACTGCCAATGCAGATTACATTTCTTCCGTAATTGGAAATATCATCGATATAAGTCTCTAACAAAGAAGTTCCACTGTGACCGCCATAAGTATTTCCAATGCTGATATTGATTGCTATTGGTTTGCGGTATTCTATCGCTTTTTGCACCACATAATCCAGTGCCGTCATCAATTCCGTAGTTCTTGGAAATGCGTTTTCTCCTGCATATCCCAGCTTTACGACCAAAAGTTCACTCTCCGGTGCCACGCCTGTGTAACGCCCTGCGGACGCCCTGCCATTTCCTGCTGCAATTCCTGCCACATGGGTACCGTGTCCGCTGGTATCACGGCTTGGAACAATCTGAAATCCTTCCGCTTCACTTCCAGCTGCCAATGCGCGATTAATGTCTTCCCGATCAAACTCCACACCCCGGCGAAATTCATAGGGCGGCTTTTCTCCCTCTCTCGGTTGTAACGTCTGATCCCATAGTGCAAGGATTCTGGTACTGCCATCCTCGTTTCTGAAATCCGGGTGAAAATAATCAATTCCCGAATCAATAATGGCTGTGATGACATCCCTTCCCTCTAAAAAATAAGGTTTTCTGCGTACCGGAAGGACACAGGACTGCCGGATTCCCTGTACCAGTGAAAAATACAGATTTTTAGGCTTTTCCACAAATTCAATTTCCGGATTTGCCACAAATTCTGCAATTAGATCCTCCGGTATACGGATGATCGCATATTCATTACTCAGTTTTTCAATGATGATTCCCCGCTCTAAATCTTCTAAATGACTGATATCTCCGCTATACTTGACGATCAGCTCCCATGTATTGGTGCTTTCCTCATATCCGATCTCTAATTCTTCTGATTTCTCTCTTTCCCGCTGTGTTGCCTCTAAAGAGAGATTGAGCAGATTTTCTAATTTTTCATTATTCATACAAATATCTTATATAGAACTTTCCATTTTTTATAATTTACGAAATATCTGTTAAAAAAGAACCGGTTATGGTCTGTTTTTTCTATCATATTATTCTCATTATTGTTCTTGCTCATTACCGTTTCTGATATCAGATCATATCTAAACTGGCTTGTGTAATTATTTTAAAACTGGATGTTTTACAAAAGCCATCTTCTCTCTATAATGTGCAGTAACAACAGACAAAGAAAAGGAGAATTGGATATGAAAAACACAAAAAAACTTGTGATTGGTGCATTAATGGCTGCTCTAACCTGCATTGCCACCATGATCATTAAAATCCCAACACCTACCTTAGGCTATATTCATTTAGGAGACGGTCTCGTCCTCTTATGTGGTATCGTTCTTGGACCTTTAGGCGGTGCACTTTCCGCCGGCATCGGTTCTATGTTTGCAGATATTTTTTCAGGATATGCTTCCTGGGCACCTGCCACACTGATCATCAAAGCGCTTACCGCTTTTGTTGCAGGCTTCTTATTCCACCGCATGCAGCATCGTTTTAACGGAAATGGTGCAAAATATTTAAGCATCATTTTGGGTGGTATCATCGGTGAAGCCGTTATGGTATTTGGCTACTTTGTTTATGAAGCAGGACTTGCTGCTCTCGCCAGTGGACATTTTAACTCTGCAACACTTGCTGCCGGTATTGCTTCTAGTGCCTCCGGTATTCCTTTCAACATTTTACAGGGTGTTACCGGAATCGTCATCAGTCTGGTACTGCTTCCGGTACTTATGAAGATTGAAGATGCAAGAGAATGGATCTGTGCTTAAAAGATGAAATACCAAAGCGTGTAACGCTTTATTTTAAAAAATACCCTTCGCCGGTTTCTGACCGGTAAAGGGTATTTTTATTAAATGATAATTTATTTTCTTATATCTGCAATGACTTTATTTGAAATTACAAATTGTACACATCCCATGGACATCGGTCCCACATCACCTTCATTAAAGCAAATGACAAGTTTTCCATCCTGGTTCAGATAAAATGATGTCTGGTCCGTAATCTTTTCAAAGTTCCATTCCGACACCTCTGGATCATCTAACCAGTATATAACATTCTCATCTTTTTTCATCTGTTCTCTCATCTGCTGTTTAATATTTTCACTGATCGGAGTAATATAATCGGCACCTTCTACAAACAGATCTGCCAGCGCCAGCCGTTTTCCTGTTTTTAAATCGATCGTATAATAATAATCGGTTTCCGCACCACTTCCGGCTGCCTGATAACAGATCAGTTTCAATGTAAAATAATCTTTTGTGGTGCTGAGTACCTCATGCTTTACCTGCATCTCCTGATACCCTTCTTGATCTTTCAGACCACTTTCAAACTCCGTTACGATCTGATCGGTAAGTTTTTGAATTTCTGCATTTACTTCCTTCGTAGTCTCTTTTAGATTCTGCTGTGTTTTTGAATCCTCCTGATCTGTCTTACTCTTTTTCACAGACAGTTTTGGAGTTTCAATATCCGCGGTATGCTTTCCGTTATCATATTTGTAATCCCGAAAAGTAACTGCTTCTACCAGACCTCCTAACACAGGAATCTGATTCATTGCATGTGCCACATTCTCAGATGTATTTGGCAAAACGATAAACGCTGCGACAACCACTGCTGCAGCGGCTGCTATTTTTCTTCCCATATAGGAATTGACGGCCTTCTTTTGTTTTTCTGCTTTTGCTTCTTCTATCCTTTTTTTCATCTGTTCCACCTGTTCTTGTGTCATACACGACTTTTGATACTCTTTTTTTACCTGTTCTAATGTTTCTGCATTGTTCTTCTTTTTTTCTTCCATAACAATATCTCCTTTCTATTCCCACTGCCACGCATCTGTCAGTTCTAACCGAAGTTTTTTCAGTCCCCGGTAAAGTCTGCTTTTTACGGTATTGACATTTTCATCTAACACCTTTGCAATATCTTCTATCTTCATATCCTCAAAATACCTTAATTCGATCACTGCCTTATCCTGCGGGTTCATCTGATCTAATGCTCTTTTCAGATCAATATTTTCATAGTGATCTTCCTGTCCCTGTTCTGTCGGCAGTTCGTCTAATGAAACCATCTGTTTCTTTTTGGCACATTGAAAAATCTCATTCAGCATAATCCGATAGATCCACGTTTGTGCATATTCCACATTTTTCAACGAATCACTATTTCGTATTGCCTTATAGGCTCCATTCTGTACAATATCTGCTGCATCCGCTTCATTGTGTACATAACTGTATGCCAATCGGTAATATCTGTTATAGTTTTCTAACAAAAGTTCTTCTATCTTTTGTTCCTTTACGTCTTTTCTTTGAAAAAACATTACCTGCCTGTACCTCCTTTTTTCTTTTCTAATCATTAGATTCCCCTACATAGCAAAAAGTTTCAATACTTTTATGAAATTTTTAACGCAAAAAAGCCCTGGTACACAGACTGCATATCAGGGTCTTTCGGTACTTCCTTAATACACCGGATTTTCCGGTATCAAAATAGCTGCCACAATATAAGCCAGCACACCGCTTCCCGTAAATCCTAAGATTACCGCCAGAAGTCGGATCACGGTCGGGTCCACGCCAAGGTATTCACCGATTCCTCCACATACTCCTGCAAAAACTCTGTCTTTTTTAGAACGATACAATTTCTTTGTTTCCATCTCAAATTTCCTCCTTCTCTGTAACCAATGTAATATTTCCTACTCCACAATCTAAGCGTATCTCTTTTTTAGCACCATGATCCACGGTTTTATCCTTGCCCAGTGAAGAAAAATCCTGGTCATTGATCGAGATATTTCCTACTCCACAGCTTACCTGATAATTGTAATCTTTTTCAGTGCCTGTGAGTTTTACATCAATATTTCCGACTCCACAGGTCAGATCTGCATCACTTGTTTTCAGCTCATCGATGTCTGCATTTCCGGCACCTACCCGCAGCTTTAACTTTTCTGTCTCTAAACGCTCCGCCATAATCTCTCCGGCAGAAACCTTGAAATTGATGCTTTGTGCTTTTAAGGTGGTGTCATGTGCATCCACCGTTCCTGCATCATTATCAATTTTTATTTGGTCGAACTCCATTCCTTTTGGAATCAGTAACAGCACATGGTAATTATGTCCTTTGATCCCTTTTTCTCGCGTATCTTCTATCTTTAATACCCTGTCATTGACCGTAGCCTTGCATTTTTTCTGATCTTTTTCTACTTTTACCGTGACTTCATCCGTATCACTTTCTTCTATATCTAATGTTCCATATTTTAATTCAATTTCTAAAGAATCGATCTCTTCGCTTGAAAAACTATCCAGCGTCTTGGACACATCGCTTTCCTTTTCCCAGTCAAAAGATTCTTCTGAAACATCTGAACCGATTTCCCAAATCCAGTTTTTTAATCCACTCTCACGAAATGCCTGCTGCAATTCTCCCGTTCCGGCTCCTAATACCAGTCCGGTCACGCATGCCACACCGCCAAGTACCGCACATACGGCTGCTAAGATCAGACAGCCTTTCACAAATTTTTTCATGACATACGCTCCTTTCTTCTTTGCCATGGTTTTCTACAAAGATTAACGATCCAGCGGCAACATATCGGAACTGCCCTGCCACAGATCCATACAACACAGATCAATAAAAGGATTCCGATTGCCATTACGAAAAATCCGGCTCCCGTCACAAGGATTCCCGCTGCAATACTTCCGGAGATACATCCACCGATTCCCATGCCAATTAATGCCACTCCTGATATCAGAAGTCCCACTGTTGCGGCAATGCCTCCCGCTGCACATCCGAACAACACGCCAAAAGCTGCTACGATCAGTCCAAATAATGTTGCTGCCACAGTGATCCAGATTGGAAACGTTAAAACAGCAATTACAATGATCATAGCAATCCTTCCTGACTTATCCTTTTGTTCATATTCTTCGTATTGTTCGTTTTTTTCAAAATCTTCTGATGAAAAATCCTCTGACGATTCCTTTTTCATACATTCCGGTGCCTGGATACTGCTCTGCGGTTCCTCGAGCAGATCACGCTTGATGTTCTCTGCTACTTTTTCAGGAGAACCCAGTTCCTCAATGACCTGTGCCTCATTTTCCACACCGGCTTCTTCAAAATAACTCTCATAATATGTAAGTGCATCTTCTCTTTCTTCCGCAGAAATATCTGCTAAACACTCACGCAGTCTCTCCATAAATACTTTTCGGTTCATTTAATCTCCTCTCCAGAAAACAGCAGACTGATTTTAGAAGAATAATCTGCCCATTCCCTGCGATATAATAAAAGCTGTGCTCTTCCGGCATCCGTAATCTTGTAATACCGCCGGTTCCTGCCCGCACATTCCACATCGTATACTTCTAAACACCGGTTTTTTTGCAGTCGTCGGAGTACCGGATAGAGTGTCGATTCCGAAACCTCGATCGTACTGCGTACTTCCTGTGTAATCTTATATCCATATGTGCCTTCTTCCTCTTTAGAAACAACTGCAAGAACGATTGCATCCAAAAGAGCCGCACCCGTCTGAAAAATCATGGAATCTCTCCTTGCTATTTGATAGTCAATATTATATGACGTATAATATTGGTTGTCAAGTATGTTGGATATGTTACAGACAAAAGTGTGCTGCACATCTTCGCCTGAAGGGCTTCTTGCTCTATCGAAAACACGAATTTTATACTTTTATGTAACACAATATTTCCTATAGAGATTAGTATCGCAAAAGACGGCTCACAACCTTAGTGGTCGGCAACTTGCACAAAACCGGGACTGCTTTTGTGACTTTGGGAGAAAATTAGTAAATCTTAGTCTGGCTGTTCATGTACAGTGTTTTGCTGCCATGGACGGGGCGTTTAAGACGTACACGTCACTCCATTGCAGCCTGACTCAGACAGACTTAGATTTTCTTATTTTCGTACAACGGAACAAAATAGACCCGGATTTGTGCAAGTTGCCAATCCAAAAATTTCAAACCGTCTTTTGCCCCTAATCCTATAGAGTAAAAAAACCGCAATAGCAAACTCTAACATCCATGATGTCCTGCTACTGCGGCTTATAAAACATCTGTCCGGACAACATCTGCTTTTAAAACCATCCCACGCATCGTCCGATCCAGTAAATGAGTCCTAACACCCAGCTTGTAAAAATTCCATAGAGGATGACCGGCCCTGCGATCGTAAATATCTTACATCCGATTCCAAACACCTGACCCTCTTTTTTGAACTCGATTGCCGGCGAAGCCACGGAATTGGCAAATCCGGTGATTGGCACCAATGCTCCGGCACCTCCCCATTTTGCGAACGTTGGGTAAATATTAAATCCTGTTAGAATAATACTCAACAAGATCAACAACATACTGCACCAGCTTCCCGCCGTCTCTTTGTCAAGTCCAAACCGGTTCATAGCTACGTTTAAGATCACCTGACCGATGACACAGATAACGCCTCCTACGATAAACGCTTTTACCATATTTCCAAAAAGATTATTCGTCGGAGTCACCTGTTTTACATACTCGTTATACTCTTCATTTTGAATCTGCTTATCTTCTTCCTTCACTCTGTTTTCCTCCTTATTACAGCGTACTCATATACCCTGTCCAAAAATAGAACAATGCACCCGCCATTTTTCCAAATGCCATAAATGCCAGTGCCCATGCCAGTCCGATACTCAATTTATAACGCCGGAACACAATGGGAAATGTATTGATGATCTCTGCTAAAGAAACGGCAATGCAGCCCACAAAAATGCCTGCACAAAAACCGAACAGGATCAACAAAATCCTGCCTGCCGGCATGGACATATCCGAATAGGTGGAGATTATATTTCCAACAACGCCCCCTAACAGGATCATCGTTTCATAAGAAAATACCGCCCTTGCCGTATTCGACTTTCCGATCAGTCTCGGGATAACACCGATGGCAATTAAAAAAGCAAATGTTCCGGCAGATACTGCAAAGCCTGCAAACAATCCCATCAATGCTAAGATCACATGATTAACCCACATCGATATTGCTTCCTCCCCTGCTGCTGTTTTCGATAAATGTTGTATCTATATCATTTTCATACTTACGCATTTCCACCTGCAGCGGAGTCGGGTCCGGTGTGATCTTCTTTCTTCCGACATGGTTAAAAAATACCAGGATTCCAAACGCAATACCGATAGAATAAAACACTTCCAGTTCCGTAAATCCACTGGTCTCTTTTCCCATCACCTGCATATAAAATTTTGCAAAAACTTCACTGACGCCGACATCGTTATTGAATGCCATGATCGTAAAGGCGGAACCGAAAAAGATCACAATGCACAATAAAATGGTCTTTAAATAAGCAACCCCCATCGGTGGATTCAGTCTTGGCACATATTCCACAATAAAGTCTGCCTCACCCTCATTTTGCACATCTGCATTCGGATAATCCTCATGGATCAGCTGAATGATCTTTAATATGGAAAATACCTGAAACTGATTTTTTTTCGCATGCGTTCCCTGAAAAGAATACACTTTTTTCTGACGGATCTTGCGTAACATCCCGACATCCGTACACTCAATTTTTGCGATGTCACCCAGCGTAATATTGCGGTTATGCACCAATACATTTTTATCTATCTTAATATAAATCGTCTGACTGCTCATCTATTCCTCCATCACCAGCACGGCACCTGCCATATTCTGTGCCTGTTTTCCTGCACGATGATAACAAAGGAGCCCAACTACCAATACAATGACGATCATGGAAAACAGACACAGTCTGTATGTCTTCTGTTTCATCTTATCACCTCGTTTTTCCATTTGCCTCTAGTATGTCAGTTTTTTCTAAAAATATTCTTTTCTTTTTTATTGAAATAAATATTGACAAGCTCCTCTTTTTTGCATACTTTATTTATAGATTGCGTGAGGTCATTTCTCACACATCGCTAATTTACAATGATACAAATACACGAGGTCACTATGAATAAAAATCAGGAAATTTTATCTTTGGCAGTGCTTGCCGGAGAAATTCTCATAAAAAACGGAGGCGAAATTTTTCGCGTGGAAGATACGATGATGAGGATCATTGAATCCTACGGCATCAAAGACTACAATGTCTATGTTCTCTCAAACGGAATTTTTGCCACCATTGATGAACAGGGCAGCCACCCCTACAGTCTGGTCCGCCATGTTGCTTTCAGCAATGTAAATTTAGAACGGATTGCTGCCGTAAACCAGCTCTCCCGCGAAATCTGTGAGTTCCACTATCCTCCGGGAGAAGCTATCCAAAAAATGAAAAGCTGCAGCACCCTTCTCAGTGAAAAACAGTTACTCCGACACCTGGCTTCCGGATTTGGCTGTGCCGCATTTACCCTGCTTTTTGGTGGAAAATATTTAGACTGCTTTTTTTCTCTTTTTATTGGAATTGCCCTGCAGTCCTTTTTGTACCATGCCAGAATACGGCAGTCCTCCCGCTTTTTTTATACGATTGCCGCAAGTGCTCTCGTAACGGCACTCAGCATTTTACCTTATGCCCTGCATGCACCTGTCATGGTCGATAAAATGGTCATCGGCTGTATCATGCCACTTGTTCCGGGACTGCTTTTAACCAATGCCATTCGGGATTTCTTTAATGTAGATTTTCTTTCCGGTGTCATTCACATGGTAGACGCACTTGTAACAGCCCTTTGTATTGCTGTGGGAGTCGGTGCCGTGATGACCTGTTACCAGTTTTTCGGAGGTACTTTATTATGATCGGACAATTATTATTAGCGTTTATTTCTACCTTTGCTTTTGCCATACTGTTTTCTGCTCCACGCTCACAGTATTTTGCCTGCGGTCTTTGCGGCTGCTTTACCTGGGGAATGTACCTGCTTTTTCAAAAGTTCGGCAACAGTGTTGTAATCGCTGCCCTTTTTGCTACCTTCTTTGTAACCGTTTTAGCAAGAATACTTTCTATTATAAAAAAAGCTCCCGTTACTATTTATCTGGTAACAGGAATCCTTCCTTTAGTTCCGGGTGCCGGAATCTATTATACCTCTTACCACCTGATCATGAATCATGGCAGGATGGCTGCCTCTATGGGACTGGAAACTTTTAAGATGGCAGGTGCTATTGCACTGGGCATTATCTTCGGTTCTGCGATACCGATGAAATGGATACAGAAATATCGGAAATGCTCGTAGGGGTAGGGTTGTATGATTTGTATATTTTATACCTTTTTCATGCTCCTGTTCCCCGACTATCCCCACTGACATGCTGCGTTTCCTGTTCGTCCCACACGCCTTTTTGCTCATGTTTTGTGCAACTCGCCCTACAGGCTCAAACAGGCACAAAACATGAGCAGCAGTGTGCTCCTCACGACGGAAGCCTCGCAACTGTCTGTGAAGATAGCCGGGGAAACAGCATTGTATCAATATAGAAGATTCTCTAATGATTGTAAAGAAGGTTCAACAAATCGATAAGTTTACATAATAAAATCTATTCACGATACTAAAACCGTTTTATATATCTATGTCTCTTTCGCCACTATCATCCGGCAACACCTTCTCGGAAATCTCAACGTAGAGCTTAACTTACTCTCCCCAACCGCATTAGAAAACATATATCCCAGCGAGCTTCCGACGATTATGAAAAGTTTCTTTTTGTGCTATGGAGATGAAACTCCCGGAAGCGTGGAGCCCTCTGGCGAACACGATTCCTGCTTTTAAGGAGGTTCATCGGAATGCTTAGCACAAGGAAACCCGGAATAATCGTCAGGAGCTCGCTGAACATTACCCTTCCTAACAGATCACACAAAAAAAGAAGACACAGAGTTTCCTCCATGTCTTCTCACAATTTCTATTCTTCTTACTGCTCTTCAGCTCTTGCCATAGCAATCTGGAAGTCTTTCTGATCTGTAAAGATTTCGTTCTTGTATGGGTTCTTCTTCTGCTCAAGAGAACGTTTGATGATAATGGTAATGCAAAGTACGTTTACAACGATTGCAAGGATTGCCATTACACCCTGAGCTGTTGGGTTTGCATATGTAGGCTGAGCTGCTGTAGCTAACTCTAAACCATTTGTCCACTCTTTTCCATAAAGAGATGGTAATACTGCACACTTAGATCCTACCTGGAATAATGGGAATACCTGAGCGAACATACACCATGTTGCTAAAGTATTTGCACGGTTCTGGATCCAACCACCCTTGTTCCAGAACATTGCTGCGAATGTAGGTGCTAATAATAATGCAATACCACAGTACCAGCTATGTGTAGGAAGGTTCAGGTATGTATAAGTAAAGTTCCATACATCGTATGCTAAGATGAACTGCCATGTCATATCAGGCCATAACATATCATCTTTTTTCTTGGATGTGTAGATTCCCCACCATCCTGTCATACAGAAGATGTTAAGAATTCCGGCAATACCGTTTACCCAGTTCCACCATCCACCGTAGAGCCATACGCCCTCGTTAGATAACCAGTATCTGGAACCGGTCTCAGCAAATGCCTGTGCACCTCTGATCGCAGACTCAAAGTCAGAACATACTGCGATTAAAATGTTAATTGCTACGATGATGAATGGGAATGGTTTAAACCATTCTTTCTTTCCAATGCCCCATTTGTATTTGAGCATCATGAAACCAATACATCCTGCTACTGCTGCATACAGCTTCGCATAATGGAACCAACCGTTCATGTATTTATGTGTCTGGTTGTTTAATGCCCATTCTGAGCCGTTTGCTGCGCCTACTGCGATGGCAATAAAATAAACTGTCAATGCAAGTGGTAAGATCAGGAAAAAGAATACTCCTCCTGCTTTTGTACGACGGGCAATTTCATTACAGATAACTAATCCGGCAAATACCAGGACCCATCCGAGAAGCTGCCACATGGCGTTATCGCCATAAAGGTTGAATAACATATCTTCTTTCCTCCTTCAATGCTACTTAAATATATGATATTCTTTGGCTGGTCATACCAGCCGATGAGTCCAATTTTAATACTTTTTTAATGAAATTACAAGTTTTTTAACGATTTTCTACTACTTTTTACATATTTTTCGTGATTTTTTCGTGAATACGCCCCTTCTGGTTGCTGGTCGAACCAGTGACAATGAATATTTCTTATCCCTCTTCATCCACCTGGATTCCCTTCAAATCCGCCTCTAACAGTTTCATATTATTCTTGATCTCATTCAAAGTCTGCGACACATTTTCCGGCTGACGGTAGTCTCTTGCAAGGGTCACGATCTCTCCTATATCCACATCCGATGCCTCCACGCACTTCTGCTGTGCCCGGACTTTTCTTGCCGCTTCTTTGGTCTGCATCATCATAGCTTCCTGTTTTGCCCGTTCTAACTTCTGTTCCTCTAACTTTTTTTCTTCCTCTTTCTTCTCTTCCTTGGTATCTTTCGCCTTTTCTTCAGCTTCCTGCTGCTTTTCATCCATGTTGTCTATGGCTTCCTGTTTCAACAGACCGATAATTTCTTTGCTCGCATTTTCCATGATCTGATCTGCATTTTTCTCTGCTTCTACCATAGGATCTGACTTCAAACGTTCCAAACGGATTGCCTTGATCTTGGCTACATCCTCCTTCATACCCTTTTGGGCTTCCTTGAGTTCCTCCCGGAAATGGATACTCCGTTTATTTAATTCTAATGCCTGTTCCTGGTAGTTGGTCAGTCCAGCCTTATCGATTTCTTCACAGCGTTTCCACTCCTCCTCGGTCAACTCAATATTGAATTTTCCACTCATGCAAACCTGTCTTTTCTCTAAGAGTTCTAAATCTTTTTGTTCCTGGGAATCCGGCTCTACCATGTGCTGCTCTCTCAATGCCTTTTTTTGGTCATTGATCTTTAAAACATCATCCTGTGCCTCACTGTACAAAGTCTTCATTTTGTCATAGTGATCTCTTCGCTCCTGGATATCCGCATCAATAGAACGGTCGATATCCCAGGCATCCTTTACGACCTTCAGAGCTTTTTGCTGTGCCTCTTTCCGTTTTTTAGTTACCGGATCCTCAATCAGATTCAGGTCGCCTGCAAATACTTTGCTCTTATCTTTTTTTGTACTCTTTCCATCTTCTGTTTTATCCGCCTGATCTATTGCATTCTCTGCCTGATTCATTTTTCCTAATAAATCCGTTATGCTCTGCTTTCCATACGATGTTATCCTGCTCATATTGTCACCCCACATGATTGTTCCTATTTGTAAATAATATCGGATGACTCTTCTTTTTTCTTTAGACACGCTTTCGCAGCCTCAATAGGATCTTCTTTTCTAAACGCGAAACCTGTACCTGGCTGACCCCTAATTCCTTTGCAGCCTGTACCTGTGTTTTTTCTTCAAAATACCGCAGCGTGATCAGCTTCCGCTCTTTTTCGTTTAACTCTCCTAAAAGCTGCTCCACTAAGATCCGGTTGACCACAAATTCTTTTTCATAATCTCCTTCCCCGGACTGGTCACTCCCTGCCGGAACTGCCCCGCCTTTTGCAGACAACTGCTCTTCTAACGAAATCTCACTGCCGTCTTTTTCATAAATGCTCTGCGATAAAGAAGAGACTTCCCGATTCGCCTCCGTTGCCATAAGGATTTCCTCGGTACTAAGCCCCGTCTCCTTTGAAATTTCCTCTAAGGTGGCATCCCTGCCTTTTTCCTGCTCAATTTTTTCCCTTGCTTTTGCAATATGGTATCCCTGTTCCTTCAAACCTCTCGAAACCTTCATCATGGAATTATCCCGAAAAAAACGTTTCAATTCCCCCGTGATCAACGGTACGGCATAGGTGGAAAATGCCACCTCGTACTTTGTATCAAAACGATCAATCGCTTTCATCAGACCTATCATTCCGATCTGAAAGAGTTCTTCCCTGTCATAGCCCCGGTACTCAAAACGCTTGACCACCGCATAGACTAACGGACGATTCTCCAGAATCAGCTCTTCCCTGGCCTTTTCATCTCCTGTATGTGCCCTGGTAAGCCTTTCCGTAAAATCACTCATCCTCTACTTTCCCTATCTCCTTTTCCATCGTAATCCTGGTTCCGATATGCAGCTCAGACTCCACTTTCACGGAATCCATAAATGCCTCCATAAAAGCAAACCCCATTCCGGAACGCTCACACTCCGGTTTTGTCGTATAAAACGGCTGTTTTGCTTTTTCCACATCAGGAATTCCTTTTCCGTTATCCTTGATCTCAATATGTAATAACCGCTCTAAGAGTACACAGTGGATCTCTACCATTCCTTCTTTTTCTTCGTAGCCATGGATAATTGCGTTTGTCACCGCCTCCGAAACGGAAGTACGGATATCTTCAATTTCCTCCATCGTAGGATTTAACTCCATTGCAAATGCCGCAACGGTAATACGCGCAAGACTCTCATTCACGGAATCTGCCAAAAAACTCATATACATCTCATTTTTTCTCATTCTTCTTCTCCGCCTTCCTCAATCTTTACCATTTTATGCAATCCTGACAACAAAAAAATCTTTCGGATACGTCCATTCATATGCTCTGCCCGAACTTCTCCACCCGTAAAATCCATGTTTTTGCACCGCCCGATCATCATGCCGATTCCGGAGCTGTCCATAAACTCCGTATCTTTAAAATCAAAAACCAGATTTTTCACATGATACGTTTGAAGTAACATATCCGTCTGCGAACGCAGATCAATGGAACTGTGGTGGTCAAGTTCTTTTGGCACCATGACCCGAAGACTGTTGTCTTTTAATTCATACTGAAATATCATATACCTCTCCTCTATCTTTCTTATAATTTTTTCTTGTATCATAGATTGGTTTCATATCATAAAAACTGCTGCACTATGGAGCATTTTTTATAATCAAAAAGACACCGGGCAAAAAGCCTGATGTCTTTTGTATTGTTCCTATATTGTACCACTATTCAATTCCCGGAATATCCGTATTACCGGTATCTCCAGTTGTTGTATCTCTTGTATTTTCATCCGCTGCATCATCCGGATTTGCTGTGTCCGCTTCCGCTGTACCAAATTCATCTAAATATTTCTGTGCTCTTGAGGAACGCTCCGTATTCGGATATAATTCCACCACCTTCTGGTAGTAAGTTCTTGCATTGTCAATATCGTTATTCTTGCGATAGGACTGTGCAAGGTAATACAGTGCATAACCGTCATGATAGTTCTCATCCATATCGATGATCTTCTGGAAGCCTGCTGCCGCTTCTGCATAGTTCAGGCTGCTGTATTTCTGGTAAGCATCCTGATAGGTAGAAGCTAAATACTCGCTGTTCACTTCACTGTTAACTGCATCGTAGATCTTCTTTGACTCGTCATCTAAATATTCCGCTTTTACATTGCCAAGGGCATCTCCTGCCGCTGTCTTATTGCCATCACGATATGCTGCATAGGCAGTTAAAAGCTGTTGATAAGTTGCCACTTTTCCATCGGCACTGTCCGCACTGTTCTGCTCGTCTGAAATCTTTCCATTCAGTTCATCTACTTTTGCCTGCAGTGTCTTGATTTCCTGATTCTTTGATGAAAGGGAATCATTTGCCTGTAACACCTCGTTCTTTGCATTGGATTTCGCACTCTGTCTAACTCCCGGAACTACTAAAAAGCAGGTGATCAGCACTCCTACGATCAGACCGATCGCAATATTTAATACCGTAGAACCGGAACTGCTCTCCTTAAAATTAGAAACCGGACGGATGATCGTATCGTTTCCACTCTGATAGGAAACCGTCTTTTTATTTTTGTCCTTTAACGTCGTTCCCGATGCTTTTGCACGGTCATCTAACTCCTTCATATAACGAAGTGTTGTGGTATTGTTCGTATCAATGGCATGTGCTTTTTCTAATGCCTTGGCTGCCTGCTCGTAATTGCCTTCCTCTAAATAGAGCAGACCTAACAACTGATGTCCCTGTACCATCTTAGGGTTCATGGAAAGCACCTTTTTCAACTGGATGATCGCCATGTCCCTGCTGTCCTGATGACAGTACAGCAATGCCTGATTATATTTCTTGATCGTCTGGTTGATCGATTCTAATCTGGCTCTGTTCTTTTGGATCTCATCTAAGTACTCCCCGGCAATATTATTCTCCGGTTTAAAATTCTTACTGATGACCCACTCACTAAGCGCAGATACGGTCTCTCCCATCTCAAAATATACCAGTCCTAACAGGTTTCTTGCCTGGATATTCTTTTTGTTAAAACGCAGACTCTTTTTCAGGCTCTCCACTGCTCCCGACAGATCCCTGACACCTGCCCGTGAAAGTGCCTGATTATAATATGCATTCGATGTCTGCATGATCTTTTTATATACTTTTACATCTGTGCCACAGCTTGGACAAAAGGATTCTCTGCCAAGCGTTGCTCCGCATCGATAACATTCCATTATACTGTTCCTTTCATATCTTTAAGCATTTCTTTTAAGATGTCTGTCATATCTGTCAGATCCTGATTGTAAATAGCTTCCTCTGCCTCTTCCACCTCAAGGCTTGGCTGAAATTTCTTTAACTCTTCTTCAAAATCAATCACTGTTCTTACCTCCTGTAATCTCTAATAACTCTCCTATAAAATATAATGAACCGGTACAAAACAATGCCTGTCCCCGTTTCTTACCTTTTAATGCCCATTCATAGGCTTTTCTGCTGTCCTCAATTACGACAGCCTGCTGTCCGAAATGGGAAAATATCCTGGCAATGTCTTCTGCCGGAATGCCGCGTTTGTCTGAAATCGTGGTCACAATGACTTGTTCCCATTGTCCCCTCTCGGCTAAAAGCTGTATGGCTTTTTCATAGTCCTTATCCGATACCATCGAAAACAGCAATATCGGATTCTGGGGTCGTATTAATGCAACGGAATCTAAAAATGCATGAATCCCTGCCACATTGTGTGCGCCGTCAAAATAAATATTTTCTCCGACCTCCTGCATTCTTCCCTGCCATCTGGTATTTCGGATTCCTTTTAGAATCTCTTCTTTTTTTATACCTGTTTCCGGTTCTAACATCCTCATCGCCTGATATGCCAGTGTCATATTCATCATCTGATATGGTGCTGCAAACGGAATCGAAATTTTCGTATCTACATCATAGTCACATTGAAAATAAAAATCAATATATTTCCCATTAAATTTAGGAAATTTTAAGGAATTTCTATGTACCGGATAAATTTTTGCCTGACATGACGATGCCTTTGTGCTGATTACCTGATCTGCTTTCTCATTGCCGGCATCATAGAGTACCGGTACTCCCTGCTTGATGATCCCTGCTTTTTCTGCCGCAATTTTTTCAATCGTATCTCCCAGATACTCGGTATGCTCTAAACTGATCGAGGTAATGATCGTTAACAGTGGATGCGTAAAAACGTTGGTGCAATCGAGCCTGCCTCCTAGTCCTGTCTCTAGCACCAGATATTCCACCCGTTTTTTTTGAAAGATCCACATTCCCATTCCAAAGAGATATTCAAAAAAAGTCGGATGTGCAAGTCCTTCTTTTTGCATTCGTTCTACGACTTCATAGACACAGTGAAATGCCTCTAAAAATTCCTCCACAGAGCACATTTTTCCATTGATACAAAAACGCTCTTCCATTCTTACTAAATGTGGTGAAATAAACAATCCATTGCTTTTCTGATTCTCCGTTAACACTTCGCTGATGGCTCGACAGACACTACCTTTTCCATTGCTTCCCGCCACATGGATGATCTTAAAATTTTCCTCGCGGATGTCTAGCCTCCGCAACAGCTCCTTTGTATGCTCTAATCCGTTTTTTTCCGTAAACTTTGGTATCTCATAAAGATATGAAACTGCCTGTTCATATGTCATTTTCATTTTATCAGCCTTTCCTAAATCCAAAAAAGGAAGCCTGTCCTACAGACTTCCTTTATCATATATTTCTTTGACTTATTTTGCAATACCTGCACCCGGAAAACTCATCGCAGAATCCGAGTTCCTTAGACAGATTATTCTTCTATCCGCATCATTAGGATTTTATCGACACTTTTCACAAACTGTACCCGTTCCTGCATATCCTGCACGGAAATTTTTAATTCATCAATTCCGATAGACACACCCGGATATACTGCCTTTTGTGCCTTGACGGATGCATTCTGTGCTTCTTCTACTTCCCGCTGCAAACCTTCCAGCTCTGTCTTTTCGGCTGCCATTGCGGCAATCTCCTGGATCTTTACACGCAAAAGTTCTGTTCTCCTTGGGTCGTCCTTGTAATCAATACCACGCTCTTTTCCAAGTCTTTCAAAATTTGCAAGTCCGGCTTCTATCTTTGTAATATTCTCCTGATGCGTCTCCACCTTTTTCTCTAATTTTTTGATCTGATGCAGGACTTCTTCCCGCACTCCGACTCTTATAGAGGTTGCAACTTCGCCGGGACTTCCTAATACCAGTGCTTCTATTCCGCGGACTGCAAATACATTTCCTCCGATGATCCTGCTCTTTTTTCCATTCAGAACAATCTCATCTCCACAGGTTATCTCACATCCGACAAACGCATCCGCTTCAATACTTCCTCTGACATCTACTTTTGCATATTCCACAAATTTTGCATATAAGTTGGCTTTTGTTGTAAGGACTGCCTTGCTTCCTCCTAACATTCCGCTTCGCAATACAATATCGCCATCTGCCGTAATATCCGCAGATTCTACCACACCATCGATCGTTACCGTGCCGGTCGCACGGACACTTGCTCCCGCTGTCACATTTCCATGGACCACTACATCACCGACAAAATTAATATTTCCAACGGAAAGATCCGCATTTCCAAAGATTTCATATACCTGAGAAATGGTGATCCTGTCATTCTCCATATCGATCTTGCCATCCATATTCGAGGTATAGGTATTTCCATCTTCCTGTCTGGTAAATCCGCGTCCTTTTAATGGCGGAAGTTCCCTCGCTCTCTTTGCCGGCAGTGGTCTGCCTTTGACGGTCATTCCATCTTCTCCCGGAACCGGTGGCTTATAAATAGCGATTACCTGTCCTTTTTCCACAGGTTCTACCATGTTGATACTCCAGTAATCCACACTTCCGTCCGGACGGATCTTCGGTTTTTTACTGAAATTATTGTTAAAATGATAATCAAAATGACCGTCTATTCCATCTACCACAGGAGTTCCAACTGCGATACAGACCTCTTTATTGTAGATCCTCTCCCGGAGCATTTTTCTTAAAGTCTCCTGCTCAATCCCATGACGGATCTGATTCTTTTCTAACAGTGCAAGCAATTCCTCTAAAGTATATTCTTCCCCTTCTTTTGGAACCGGCAGTGTCAGAAACGCTTCCATTTCGTCGTAGGTGATGCGGGCTTTTGGCTGTACTTCCCTTTTTGTGATAGTCATAGACGGTCACCTCTTTTCTATTGCATATTCAGAATCTAGTATCCCATATCTTACTATTATAGTATAACAAAACCCTTGATTTTGCAATATTTTTCGTTATTCGATTGTTATGCTTTTAAATTGTCACTCTATTTCATCTGTGACAGACGTTCTTCTACCTGCTGCATCATCTGCTCGTATTTTGCAAGTTTTTCTTTTTCCTCTGATACTTTTGCTTCCGGTGCTTTGCTTAAGAATTTTTCATTAGAAAGCATTCCCTTAGAACGTGCTAACTCTTTTTTCAGACGTTCCTGTTCTTTTTTCAGACGCTCTTTTTCTTTTTCAAAATCTACTAAATCCTCAAGCGGGATATAGACTACTGCACCCGGGATCACAACGGATACTGCATCTTCTCCAATACCGTCCTTTGTATCCTGAACCTGGATCTCACTTGCACTGATCAGTGCCGCATATGCTGTCTTCATAGAAGCAAAAATTTCTTCTAACTCTTTGTCCTCTGTTACGATAAAGACTTTTGCTTTACGGCTTGGCGGAACATCCATCTCTGCGCGGGTATTACGGATTCCTTTTACTAAATCTTTTACATGGGCAACTGCTTCTTCCTCTGCCTTGAAGCTCCACTCTTCTTTGAAGGTTGGCCATTCTGAAAGCATAATGGTCTCTTCTTCCTCCTGAAGTGTGCAGAAGATTTCCTCTGTAATAAACGGCATATATGGATGTAACAGTTTTAATGCCTGGATCAGTACGGTCTTTAAGGTCCACATTGCTGTTTTTGCAGACTTCGGATCTTCTTCTTTTTTATAAGTTCTGGTCTTTGTGATCTCAATGTACCAGTCACAGAACTCATCCCAGATGAAGTCATATACTTTCTGAACGGCAATTCCAAGCTCGAATTTGTCCATGTTCTCCGTTACTTCCTTTGCAAGGGAGTTCACTGCTGAAAGAATCCACTTGTCCTCCGTTGTAAAATCCTCTAAAGCCGGTGTCTCTAATTTTTCATCTCCGATATTCATCATGATAAAACGGGAGGCATTCCATACTTTGTTCGCAAAGTTTCTGGAGGCTTCTACACGCTCCCAGTAAAAACGCATATCATTTCCCGGTGCATTTCCGGTGATCAGTGTCAGACGCAGTGCATCTGCTCCGTATTTGTCAATGACTTCTAATGGATCGATTCCGTTTCCAAGGGACTTACTCATTTTTCTTCCCTGGGAGTCTCTTACCAGACCATGGAATAATACGGTGTGGAATGGTGCCTCGCCCATCTGCTCATATCCGGAGAAGATCATACGGATAACCCAGAAGAAAATAATATCATATCCGGTTACTAAGACATCATTTGGATAGAAGTAATCCAAATCCTCGGTCTTATCCGGCCATCCAAGTGTGGAAAATGGCCAGAGTGCAGAAGAAAACCAGGTGTCTAAAGTATCTTCATCCTGTGTCATATGTGTACATCCGCATTTTGGGCATTTGCCCGGATTTTCTCTTGCAACAACAAACTCTCCACAATCTGCACAGTAGTATGCCGGAATTCGGTGTCCCCACCAGAGCTGTCTGGAAATACACCAGTCACGGATATTGTCTGTCCAGTTAAAGTAAATTTTATCCATTCTCTCCGGTAACAGCTTGATCTCTCCTTCTTTGACTGCTTTTACTGCCGGTTTGATCATCTCATCCATTTTTACGAACCACTGCTGTTTAATCATCGGTTCTACCGTTGTTTTACATCGGTCATGTGTTCCTACATTATGTGCATGAGGTACTACTTTCACCAAAAGTCCAAGCTCGTCTAAATCTTTGATCATGGCTTCTCTTGCTTCGTAGCGATCCATGCCCTGATACTTTCCACCATTTGCATTAATGGTTGCATCATCATTTAATACATTGATCTCAGGCAGGTTATGACGTTTTCCTACCTCAAAATCGTTCGGGTCATGAGCCGGTGTGATCTTTACGCATCCTGTTCCAAACTCTTTATCTACATAAGCATCTGCTACTACCGGGATTTCTCTTCCTACCAATGGGAGGATCAGTGTCTTACCGATCAGATCCTGATATCTTTCATCCTCCGGATTTACTGCAACTGCAGTATCGCCCAATAACGTTTCCGGACGTGTGGTTGCGATTTCAACGAATCTTCCTTCTTCTCCTTTTACCGGATAATTGATATGCCAGAAAAATCCGTTCTGTTCCTCATGCTCTACCTCTGCATCAGAAATAGAGGTCTGACATACCGGGCACCAGTTGATGATACGGGAACCCTTATAAATATAACCTTTATCAAATAATTTGATAAATACATCTTCTACAGCTTTTGAGCAGCCCTCATCCATGGTAAAACGCTCTCTGTCCCAGTCTGCAGAAGAACCCATTTTCTTTAACTGCTTTAAGATACGTCCGCCATATTCCTCTTTCCATTCCCAGGCTTTTTCTAAAAAGCCTTCTCTTCCGAGTTCATCCTTATCAATGCCCTGTTCTTTTAAAGATTCTATCACTTTGACTTCTGTTGCAATGGATGCATGGTCTGTTCCCGGCTGCCAGAGTGCATTGTAGCCCTGCATTCTCTTATAACGGATCAGAATATCCTGCATGGTATTAT
>ERZ827512.668-NODE-668-length-42493-cov-19.047316_pt1 | contig 42493 bp, 32 predicted proteins | sample MGYA00519916_ERZ827512 | MGnify/ENA primary metagenome ERZ827512 (study PRJEB31778, sample SAMEA3449335) | human gut metagenome | biome: human gut; feature: human-associated habitat; material: faeces | place: United Kingdom | collected 2010/2012 ... | reverse complement strand
CGTTTCTTTGCGTTTACACAAACCTATGACGACTTGCAGGGACACGGTAGCCGATGGGAGGTTAATTTACCGTGTCCTTCTTTTTATTTCGCAGTATCCATGATCTGCACCAGCTAAAAAAAGCGTAGCTCCCCCTCCGGGACAGTCTGGTTATGGATATGAAATCAAACAATGCAACAAAATGGAAACGAAAGAACTTTGGATGGATGAGGAATTCTGTAAGAAGGTCGATGCGGCCAGCGATACCGAGGAAATCATTCGCCTGTTTGTGGAAAAGGGCGTCACCGTGACCGCTGAGCAGATCGCTTCGGTCAAGGCGGCTCAGGACGGCGAGCTGGACGAAGCGGCGCTCGACGGCGTGGCAGGGGGCTGCGTCTTCTGCCGCGTCGGCGGATGGTTCGTTTATCTCGTGGTCCGCTGCGGCGGCGGTGACCGCAAGGCCGCGAAAGAGAAAATGCAGAGCTTCAGAGACGCGTTCGGCCACTAAATAAATAAAAAAGGAGAAAACAGTATGGAACTTAACGACGAAATCAGGGCAAAAATCAGCAATGCGGCATCCGTGGATGAGGTCGTGCGGATTTGCGCTGAAGCAGGAATCCCCGTAACGAAAGAGCAGCTGGAAGCTTCCGACACAACGGGCGCCGAGGGCGAGCTGTCCGAGGAGGCGCTGGACGCGGTCAGCGGCGGCAGTCTGATCGGCCTGATCTGGCTGCTGTACCGCAGGCGCAGAAATAACCGCGGCCAGATCAACGGCTCCGGCGGTGGCGGCGGCAGCGCGTGGTAAACCGCGCGAAGGGAAAGCAGCTGCAAACGATACATTGTCATTCTTTGCGGTATAACGCGTAACGCAGACCCGGTTTTCCGGGCCTGCGTTAGCCTCGTTCCGGACAATTGGGACTTCCGGACGTATTGGTGCGGAAAAGCACCCGTTTTCACAGAAATAAAGGCAAAAGGAGGAAACCTCCGTGTTTGAAATCGTCAATTTCCCCGGCTGGGAGGTCGTGCGCAAAATCGGCGAGGGCAGCTTCGGCGGGGTTTATGAAATACAGCGAAAATTACCTGACGGGCGCGTTGAGACCGCAGCTCTGAAGAAAATGTCCATCCCCCGGGATCAGGAAGAAGTGTATGTTCTTCAGTCGCAGTCATTTTCAGGGGAACAGATCACGGCATATTTCAAAAAGCAGATGGAAGAGCTTGTAAGGGAATACCTGTTCATGCAGAAGCTTTCCGGCTGCCCGAATGTGGTATCCTGTCAGGATGTCCGGTATTCTCCCCACGAGGACGGGATCGGGTGGGATATTTACATCCGGATGGAGCTGCTGACGCCGCTGAAAAAATATGTGACGGGTCAATACAGCGAATATCAGGTCCTGCGTCTGGGATTGGATATGTGCAGGGCTTTGGCCGCCTGCGAAAAGCAGAACATCATCCACCGGGACATCAAGCCCCAGAATATTCTGGTTTCCGAGAATCGGACCTACAAACTGGCGGATTTCGGCATCGCCAAAGTTTCGGAGAAGACGGAAAGCGGAACCATGGCCGGTACGAACGGGTACATTGCGCCGGAGGTTGCCAACCGGCAGAAATACGGAAAAGAAGTGGATATTTATTCCCTCGGCATGGTCCTGTACTGGCTGATGAACGACAATACGCTTCCCTTCCTGCCGCTTCCTCCGCAGATTCCGACCGCGGAACAGCGGGATCTTGCTGCCCAGCAGCGGCTGGACGGCGTTCCTCTGCCGCCCCCGATCAACGGCTCCGCGGCGCTGAAAAGTGTGGTATGCAAAGCCTGCGCGTTTGACCCGGCTGCGCGCTACCGTTCCGCGGTGGAGTTTGGCAGCGCGCTTCTGAAACTATACCGGCAGCAAAAGCCGGTGGATTCAGATGACATCCTTCAGGAGATCGGGTTGACCCGGGATATGCTGAACGGCGAGCCGGGGACAATCCTGAACAAAACATACAAAAAAACAGAAGTTCACGCCCCGGCGGAACCGGCTGAAACGGAAGCCCCGCCAGTCAAAAAGAAAAGGCGTCTTGTCCCGGTGATCGCTGGTGTAATCGCGGCATTTCTGTGCGCGGGCGCTGGATTCCTGTACATGAAAAAGCAGCCTCAACCCCAGACGGAACCTGCCCAGACAGAAACGGCTGCGGTGGCGCAGGCAGAGACGGAACCACCGACAACCGTTCCGGAGACGGAGCCGCCCATTTGGGAATATACCGTCGGCGCGGCCGGAGTCACGTTCACACGGTGGCTGGATACCTCCGCAGCGGAGGCCGTGATCCCGGATACGCTGGAAGATGTTCCGGTTACGGAAATCGGGGCGAATGCGTTCGCGGGCTGCACCGAACTTACGTCCGTTCAGTTTCCGGAAAGTGTGGAAAAAATTGGAGATCAGGCTTTTGCGGGGTGCAAAAATCTCAGCAGCGTCCTTTTCCCTGACAATCTGGTTCAAATTGGGGCAGCGGCATTTCAGGATTGCAAAGCTCTGACCGAAATCGACATCCCGGAGGGAATGCAGAGCGTGGGAGACGGCGCGTTTTCAGGAAGCGGTCTGCTGTCTGCCACGGTTCCCGCCAAGTTCCAATCAAGCGCGGACTCTTTTTTGCCGGAGGGCTGTGAAATCACCTGGTTTGCCTTTGAAAAGCCGGAAATTTCCGGAGAACCCGGCGACACCTTTTTCTTCGGCAGATATGAACAGGACGGGGACTTGAGCAACGGAGAGGAACCCATTGAATGGCTGATTCTGGAAAAGAACGACAATCAGTATCTTGTCATCAGCAAATACGGCTTGGACAGCCAGAAATACCACGACCAGTGGGAAGTTGTTACGTGGGAGACCTGCAGACTTCGGGTATGGCTCAATCAGACATTTTATAGTGCGGCCTTCAATCCAGCGGAGCAGGATATGATCATGACATCCGACGTATACTCCGAATCTCCGACCCATTCCTACCCCAGCAGAACGGTGCAGGATAAGGTATTTCTTCTGGACTGCAGGGAATCTTACCGATATTTCAAATCGGAAAAAGCCCGAACCTGCATTGCGACGCAGTATGCCATCGACCAGGGAAGCACGGTTCAGTATGGGGGAACATGCTGGTGGTGGTTGCGGGAAGGATACTTTGTGGATCTGGCATCCATTCCCAATCTGCAGCGTGCAAACTTTACGGACTCCGGCGGCACCGTTCGTCCGGTAATGTGGGTCGATGCGGGGTAGAACAGAAAGGATTGGTGTACATGACACAGTCGGAACTGGACGCTGTCTGGCCGGGATGGACCCTTGTACGGAAGCTCGGTCAGGGCAGCTATGGCGGTGTCTTTGAAATTCAAAGGGAGCTTCCGGGAGGAAATCTCGAGCGGTCTGCCTTCAAAAAAATCTCGATCCCCAGAAGTCAGGATGAAGCAGACCTTCTGCTCGCGAAGTCCATCTCGGAGCAGAGCATCACGGCGCATTACCAGAAGCAAATGGAAAAGCTGGTTCAGGAGTACGTAATGATGCGGCAGCTGGATACATGCCCCAACATTGTTACGTGTCAGGATCTGAGCTACGTGCCGAACGGCTATGGCTGGGATATTTATTTCCGGATGGAACTGCTGCATCCCCTGAAGCAGGTGATTCAGAATTCTTACGCGGAAACAGATGTCATCCAGTTGGGAATCGATATCTGCAGCGCTCTGATCGCCTGCGAGTCCGTGAAAATAATACATCGGGATATCAAACCGGACAATATTATGGTTTCCTCCGACGGAACATTCAAATTGGGGGATTTCGGCATCGCCAAAACATCCGAGAAAACGCAGACGGGAACAATGGCCGGAACCTACAACTATATGGCGCCAGAGGTCGCAAACCGGAAACGCTATGGTCTTGCCGCGGATGTTTATTCTCTGGGTATGGTGCTGTACTGGATGATGAACAACAAAACCATGCCATTTTTGCCGCTCCCGCCGCAGATTCCCAGTGCGTCGCAAAAGCAGCAGGCTTTAAACAGGCGTTTTTCCGGCGAACAGCTCCCGGAACCGCAGAACGGAAGCCGGGAGCTGAAAGAAATTGTGGCAAAGGCGTGCGCGTATGCTCCGGAAGACAGATATCACTCCGCGTTGGAAATGCGAAATGCTCTGGAAGCCCTCAGCAGCAGCAAACAGGCATGGACAAAAGCGATTCTGGAAGAGCTTGCGCTTCCGGAGGATATTCTCCATGAGTCCAACCGTCCTATTGCGCAGCGGGCTGCCGCGGAAGAAAAACCGCCAAAATCCGATATTCCTCCCGCGAAGCGGAAACCAATCGTACCGCTGGTCGTCTGCGGAATTCTCGGAATCTGTATTCTTGCGGGAGGACTTCTCTGGCTGAACAGGAAACACGTAAGTCCCGAACCGGCCGCTATGACCGAAGCGCTGCAGGAGCAGACGGAAACCGCAGCAGAGCCGGAAGAAACCACCGCTCCCGGCAGTACAACAGAAGAAACGCTACCAGCAGCCACCGAAGCGGAAAGTACAGCCGCTGTGCTGCTGTCGAATGTTGACTGCACTTACGAGATTGCGGAGGATGGCATAACAATTACGGGGATTTCCGGTCAGACACCTTCGGAAGTCATTTTGCCGGAGGAACTGGAAAATCTCCCGGTCACAAGGATCGGGAATGGCGCGTTTCAGTCCAATACGTCTCTGAAAAAGGTCACACTTCCATCCGGTATTCTGGTAATTGGAGAAAAAGCTTTTTCCGGATGCACAAGGCTGCAGAGCATTTCTTTCCCGGATGGGTTGACTGAGATAAGCGCAAGCGCATTTGAAAACTGCAGCAATCTGTCCTCTGTGCTACTCCCGGAGAGTGTCCATGCGATTGGTCCCTGGGCCTTTTCCAACTGCAAAAAGCTTTTGTCTATCACTATACCGGGGTCTGCCAGTGATCTCGGCGAATGGGCTTTCTCCGGATGCAGCAGCCTGAGTGAACTCACATTCAGTCCCGGAATAACGACGATTTCCAATTACCTGTTTTACAACTGTCAGGGATTGAAAGCCGTCACAATTCCGGATGGGGTAATTACGATTGGCATTGGCGCATTTTCCGGCTGTACGGCATTATCCGAAGTAACGCTGCCGGAAAGCATGCGCACGCTGTCATCGGAGGCATTTCAGGGCACGGCACTTGAGAGCATTTCTGTTCCCTCCGCCTGTTCGCTCGGAAGCAATGCCGTTCCATTGGGCTGCAAAATCTATTCGACCAGATAAGAATTCCCAGAATGCTGCTTATGCTATTTCCTGATTAAAATCTTAATTTTAATCAGGAAATAGTATTAAAAAAACTGCAAATGGCGAATACGGAGGCCCGGAAAGAATGGGAATCGAAGCACCGGCACGGGTAAAGTAGGCAGGATAACTGCAATAACAATCTTTTTGTAACACTAGTATCAGATTGTCACGGGCTGTGATTTGCCCAAGCATATCCATTTCCTTTCTGAACCGGGATTTGTCAAGGAGTATTTTGCGAGGCAGTGCGCCATACGCATTGACAAAACGAAGGAGTGATGTTATAATCATGCCATTATCAAGAATGATGTTATTGCAGAGCGCGAGGCGGAAACATGGCCAAAAGGGATCACTCCCTGGAGGACGGGATCGTTCAGGCTGCATACTCGGAGTTTCTTACCTACGGCTTTCAGAAAGCCTCGCTTCACAAGATCGCTGACAAAGCCGGTGTCACCACGGGGGCAATCTACACAAGGTACAAGAGCAAAGACGCCTTGTTTGCCAGTTTGCTTCAGGATTTTTTTGATCCGCTTATTTGGCATGCCTTTTGCAGAAAAGTGCATCCCGCACGGGGATTGACTCATTTTTACAGAAATACTCTTGTTGACTTCGCCACTAACTTAGTGGCGTTGGTATATTGCGTCTCCCTCAGTTTTTTGCGCTTTGGGGAGGTTTCCGATAACCACCGATTAAACAATTTGGAGGTATTTTTATGAGAACAAGAAGTAAGCTTTCTATACTGCTCAGCATCCTGCTGTGCTGTACTATGCTTGCGGGATTGCTGCCCACCGTCGCATTTGCTGAGGATGGTACCACCGTATCCTCGGAGAACGGTGCAGACACGCCCTCGAAGAACGGTGCAGACACGACCTCGGAGAACGGTGCAGACACGTCCTCGGAGAACGGTGCAGACACGACCTCGGAGAACGGTGCAGGCACGTCCTCGGAGAACGGCACCGCCGCGCCCGCGGCCGCGCCCGCGGCCGCGCCCCCGGCTGCGCCTTCCGTTGCATGGATTGGGGAAACCGGATACCCGACATTGGAGGAGGCGGTAAATGCCGCTGCAAGCGGTGATACCATCGTACTTGGGGAAGGGAAATTCACGCTTTACAAAAAAGGTGCAGATACAAAAGGAAAAAACCTCACATTTGTGGGGCAGGGAGCCGATAAAACCGCATGGGGCATTGGTGCAACGTTGCCTGATCCGGCTTATTTTGGGACGGAATACAATGGCGATTATAGTTTCGACGGCTCCGGCACAATCACATTTCGGAATATGACCTTGCAATCGGGTTCAGCCGATTACCTTGGCTTTATTCGCGCAGATAAGACCGTCGTTGAAAACTGCGTAATAAACGGCAAGACCTTTTATTGGGGCTACAGCTCCGCCATATTCAGAAATACAACCTTTTTCTGTCCGAACGGCGATTATGCAGTATGGACATATAGCTCGCCGGAAATGACCTTTGATGGCTGTACCTTTAATTCTTCCGGAAAAACGATCAATGTCTACACGGACTACGGTGCCGGGAAATGTGATATTACCGTGAATTTCAATAATTGCACTGTCAAATCCGAGGCAGCCATCAAGAATGTACTGAATATCAACGACAGCAACATGGGCAACTATAAGTACCGCATTCACATTTCCGGAAATAATTCCATCAATGGCTCGGTGTACCGCGATAAAGTCACCTGCAGCAGATGGTTCGGCTTCGGCGGAAAGGCCGCGACGAACAACGCCGGAAAAAGCGTTGTCACCTTTGGTGACACTACCGTTTTTGAGAACGGCGAAATGCTCGGCCATGAGTTACATCCGGAGTATACCGACGGCTACAAGGACAATGCTTACACGGTAACCACAACCGAATGGGTAAAGGCAGAGGGCGGTACACATTATACCAGATCCGTGAAAAAGGTCTGCGATTACTGTGGCTACGATGCTGAGACGAAGGAAACTGGCTATTCTGTAACGTATACCGACGGTGTAGATAGCGCGGAGATATTTGAGGATCAGAATACCGTGGTGCCGGAGAATGCCGGAACACCCGCATTTAATGGCACTCCCGCCCGGGAAGGCTATGTTTTCAGCGGCTGGGCTCCTGTAATTGCTGACAGGGTGACCGAAAACGCCACCTATGCTGCCACCTGGAAGATTGATGCCAACGAAAACGGGAAGGCGGACGAGGACGAGGAAAAATACACCGTGACCTACACCGATGGCGTGGATAATGAGGAAGTCTTTGCCGATCAGGCTTATGGCAATCTGCTGTCCGGCACCGATACCCCCGCTTTAAAAGTAACTCCCACCCGTGAGGGCTATCGGTTTGGCGGTTGGGATCCTGAGGTTTCCGAGACCGTGACAAAGAATGTCACCTACACCGCCAAGTGGGAGAAACTCTACACCGTGACCTACACCGACGGCGCAAAGGGTAAGGCGTTCAAGGATCAGGTTTATGACAACCTGCTGTCCGGCACCGCCACCCCCGCGTTCGACGGCAAGCCCACCCGCAGGGGCTACACTTTCAGCGACTGGGCGCCAAAGGTCTCCAAAACCGTGACCAAGGATGTCACCTATGTCGCCCAGTGGAAGTCCAACTCCGGCAAGGACAACGTTCCCAAGACCGGCAGCGGTGAGATTGCCATGATTCTGGGCAGCGTTCTGATGTTCTCCTTCTGCGGCGCGGCTGCTGTCTGCGTCTACGACCGCAAGAGAAGACAGCGTTAAGAAAACAACGTAAACTGTTGAACGAGGGCGGTGGCGGAGATTCCGTCGCCGCCCTTTTCCGGCGGATGCCCTGGAGCATCCCATATTGAGAGGAAGGAAACATGGCAAACAGGCAAGGCAAATTCCAGACACCCCGCACCCCCGTCCCGCCCCGCCGCAATGACGCCGGGCAGCGCAGACGGAGAAGAAGAGGACCCAATCCCCTTTTCATCATCCTCGTGGCAGTGTTCTGCGTCGCGCTGATCGCGGTGGCTGCCATCCTGATCCATATGGGCAAAGCCCGCAGTGATTTCCGCAAACTCTCCGAAATGGTGGAGGAAAACGCCACGGCCACCGCTGCCCCCGTGGAGACCACGCCGCCGGAGACCCGGTCCACCGGGCCGACCACGGAAACCACCGTCCCCACGGAGCCTGAGCCGACGGAGCCGGTGATGCTGGCGAAGTATGCCCCCCTGTATGAGCAGAACCACGATCTGTTTGGCTGGCTGCGCATCGACGGCACCGTCATCGACTACCCGGTGATGCACACCCCCACCGACCCGGAAAAATATCTGCACACGAATTTTAAGCGGGAGTACAGCTTCGGCGGCATTCCCTTCATCGACGCCAACTGCTCCGCCGACAGCGACAATCTGCTGATCTACGGCCACAATATGCTGGACGGCAGCATGTTCCGCTCCCTGCCCAAGTATGAGAGCAAATCCTACTGGCAGGCGCACCCCACCATCCACTTTGACACCCTCTACGAGGAGGGCGAGTACGAGGTGCTTGCGGCCTTCTATGACCGGGTCTATTACACCTACGAGAACTGCTTCAAGTTCTACCAGTTCATCGACGCGGCGGACGAAGCGGACTTCAACAACGCCATCTCGAATTTCCGCTCCAAGGCGCTCTACGACACCGGCGTCACCGCGGCCTACGGCGACAAGCTCATCACGCTGGTGACCTGCGCCTACCATGTGGAGGACGGCCGCTTCGTTGTCGTCGCCCGAAAAAAGTGACCGTCATTCCATTCCCGCATATAACAGGGCTGTCTCATGGAGACGGCCCTGTTTTTTGCCTAATTGCAGAAAATCGACGTCTTTTCCCATTGACTTTTGGTGTGATATTGCGTATAATTCAGGCATAAAGGTAATGATGGCGTTACCGTGCAGACGGTCTGTGCCTCCGGCATGGATCGCCAAATGAAAGGAGAGTATTTCAAGATGAAAAACCATGGTTTGCGCAGAATTTTCAGTCTGTTTCTGGCACTGTTCATGGTCTTCACACTTCTGCCCACGACTGCGTTGGCAGAGGATACGACGGGGGCTGACGGAACCCAGCCCAAGACCGTCGCAGTGGACGGGGGCGAGAAGAAGACCGACCCCCCCGCGCAGGAGCAGCCTAAGAACGAGAATCCCCCTGCGCCGGAAGACCCGAAAACGTTCACCGTTACATACACTGACGGCGTAGGCGGCGCAGTATTTGACAATGATGTTCACAGCAACCTGCCGTCCGGTACCGCGACCCCCGCTTTCAGCGGCTCCCTTGCCCGGGAAGGCTATACCTTCGTCGGCTGGAATCCTGCCGTTGCGGAAACCGTGACTGCGGATGTCACCTATGCCGCCAAATGGGAGGAGGGCAAGACCGGTCCAAGAAGAGTGACCTTGCCGACGATTCCCGGACCCGATGTAGATCTCGCCGCTTTGGACACCGGGCATAAGATCGATGTCCGATTCACCGTCCTGTATGTGGGTGACGAATTCAACATTGGCTACAACTACGGTTCTTCCGAAAAGACCAAGTTTGTTTGCCAGTACAAGACGAATCACTCCGATACCGCGTATAACAACCACACAATTGCGATTTCTGACATCAAGGCCGCCGCAAGCCGCGCTTCTGTCAACAGCGGCTACCAGATCGTCGGTTGGTCGAAAGAATCCAATGCCAATCCCACAACGTGGTCGCTTAACAAGAGCGGTACGACCGCCTGCAACAAGGGTTCTACGATTTATCTCGTAGCGAAGAACCCCAATCCCACCACGAAATATACATACACGCTGAACTATGATGCCAATGGCGGCACCGGCGCGCCCAGTGCTGATTCGTGGTCTACAACAGATGCAGCTATCAGATACCACTCCTTTACAGTGAAGAATACCATTCCCACCCGGGAAGGCTATGTCTTTAAGGGCTGGAAGGCCAAGGATGGATCTGATACGATCTACACTGGTGGCACGCTGTGTTCCGTATCCCAGTATGGCAATGATGTTGTCAAGAATGGCAACACCTGGACCAGAACGCTGTACGCCGTGTGGGAAGAAGCAACTCCCCCCAAGCCTGATAAGCCCACGGCTCCCGGTGAGGGCGACCTCAGCGGTCTGATCGGTAATATCACCGTCAACTGCACCAACGGCAAGGCTGCCCACGAGCTTAAGGCCAAGGGCTACACTTTGATTTCCGGCTCCTACACCACCAATGAGGTTGCAGGCGACGCCGAGAACGGCTACACCTACACGGTCACCATCAACTCTCAGAAGTACGTGGAGCAGTTCGACGCCGATACCGGCGCAACTCACGATCCCAAAGACGCCAGCGCAACTGTTACGCTGAAATACACGGATAACGGCTGGACTGTTACGAGCGGGACCCCCGTTGTTTTCAACGTTGCGTGCGTGACGGAGATCGTTCCGCCCGCAAAGCCCGGTGCTGAAGATCTGGCCAAGCTGGAAGCGCCCGTGGAAGTGGCCTGCACCACGAAGCCCGAGACGCACAACGCCGTACACTTCTCGCTGAGAGGTGGAACATACACCATCGGCGATGTTGCCGGCAACGAAACTGACGGCTACACCTGCGACATTACCGTCACTGCTGACAAATATGTGGCGCGGTACAACATGGACTATGGCAAGCACACCCTGACCGGTGACAACACCAAGACTCTTACGCTGAAGTACGTAGAGGGTCAGTGGGCTGTCGATACCCCCATTACCTTCCCTGTCGAGTGCGAAGAAGAGCTGTTCCCCGTCCATCTTGTGATTTATCGCAACGGCAACACAACGACGGCTTATAAGGACGTCGCGCTCGAAAGCCAGCCGAAGGGGCATGTCATTGACCTGTCCACGATCGACATTGCCGACTATTACACCGGGAACTACGAGTTCTACGGCTGGTACGACGACGGCGCGTGGAATAACTACAAGGCGAACCCCGCAAATCCCCCTGCCGGTCTGAAGGAGAAAACCGTCAACGGCTGGACGAATTTGAAGTGCATGGTCTATGACAAGTACCAGGTCGTTTACTTCCAGAGTGAGGAAGCCTTGAGAGACTTCCAGAATGACCACAGCAAGACCGAAGGTCGGCTGTACAGCACCACTGCGCTCTTTGGTTCGACCCTTCCCACCGCGGACGCTCCCACCCCGACCCGCACCGGCTACACCTTCAAGTTCTGGAGCCGTGAGGGTCAGAACGGCGACGTAACCGGCCAGACCGTGAACGGCTGGACGAATCTGTACGCCGTTTGGGAAAAGAACACCTACACCGTGACCTACACCGACGGTGTGAACGGCGAGGCATTCGCGGATCAGGCTTATACGGCAAAGTACGAGGATGCCACCCCCGCTTTCGAGGGCACTCCCGCCCGTAAGGGATTTGTGTTCGACGGCTGGACTCCCGAGGTCGCCGAGACCGTGACCGATAATGCCACTTATACCGCTCAGTGGAAGCCTGTCCAGCCCGATAAGAAGGCCATCGAGGGCGCGATTGGCAGAGGCGTGGCGGTTGTCTGCGATAACCAGAACGTCAAACACGGTGCGAAGGCATACAAGGTAACGCTTGGCGAGTACACCGTCAGCAATGTCATGGGCACCGCCGCCGATGGCTACACCTGCACCGTTACCGTCAGGGCAGCCAAGTTCATCGAGAAGTACAGCTCTGATATGAGCGACGCGGTTCATACGCTGATTGCCGGTGAACCCGCCGAAAAGACCATTGAACTGAAGTGGAATGGCGAAAAGTGGGTCGCTGAGACCGAACTGCCTGTCACCTTCCATACCCTGTGCCCCCCCGAGCAGCCCAGCAAGAAGGACATTGAGGGTGCGATCGGCAGAGGCGTAAAGATCGTCTGCGATAACCAGAACGTCAACCACTGGGGCAAGGATTACAAGCCGACGCAGGGTGAGTACACCGTCAGCGACGTCACCGGTACCGCCTCCGAGGGCTATACCTGCACCATCACTGTCAAGGCAGCCAAGATCATCGAGAAGTACAGCTCCGATATGGGCAAGACCCATGCGCTGATCGTCGGCGAGCAGGCTGAGAAGACCGTCGAGCTGAAGTGGGATGGCGAAAAGTGGGTCGCGAAGACCGAACTGCCCATCACCTTCCACGTCGAGTGCCCCCCCGAAAAGCCCACCTACGATGAACTGAAGGGGCTGGGCATCAACGCGAAGGTGGACTGCACGACCACCACTGCGCACAACGGCAAGTCCTACACGCTCATCGAAGACACTTACAACGTCTCCGACCCCGAGCGCAAGGGAACCGCGTACACCTGCATCCTCACCGTAAACGCAAAGGATTACGTTGCCAAGTACAACGCAGAAGAGAATGTTGGCCCCCACACCCTTGATGACCGTGACAGCAAGACCATCGAGCTGACCTGGAATGGTGAGAAGTGGACGGCTGCGGAGACCAGCGTCACCTTCAACGTCAAGTGCGAGCTTCTCACCGTTACTTACACCGACGGTGTGAAAGGCGAAGAAGTTTTCGAGGATGTCGTCTACAATGACATTCCCTATGGCACCAACACCCCCGCCTTCGGCACAAAGGACCCCACCCGTAAGGGCTACAAGTTCCTCGGCTGGGAACCCGAAGTCGCCGAGACCGTGACCGAGAACGTGACCTACACCGCCAAGTGGGAAGAGCTCTACACCGTTACCTACACCGACGGCGTGAAGGGTAAGGCGTTCAAGGATCAGGTCTACAAGGATCTTGAGGCCGGCACCGCTACCCCCAAGTTCGATGGCAAGCCCACCCGTAAGGGCTACACCTTCACCGGTTGGTCCCCCAAGGTCACTGACACCGTGACCAAGGACGTGACCTACGTCGCTCAGTGGAAGTCCGTGAAGAACGGCAAGGACAACATCCCCAAGACCGGCGACAGCGAGATCGTCATGGTTCTTGGCAGCGTGCTGCTGTTCTCCTTCTGCGGCGCGGCTGCTGTAAGCGTCTACGACCGCAAGAGAAAACATTTCTAAAATACGCAAGGGAGGCGACGGATTTCCGTCGTCTCCCATTTTTTGCCCCCATAACGCGGCTGCCCCCACTCCGGCATTGACTTTTTCTGCCTGATGAACTATATTATACGTGCATTTATATGAAGAAAAGGTGATAACGATGTACATAGATGATTATAAGCGCTGGCTGAGCGCTGATCTGGAAGACCCCGCCCTCACCGACGAACTGAGGAAAATCGAGGGACAGGACAATGAGATCAAGGAGCGCTTTGCTGTGGCGCTGAAATTCGGCACCGCCGGTCTGCGGGGCATTCTGGGCGCGGGCAGCAACCGGATGAATATTTACGTTGTCCGGCAGGCCACCCAGGGACTGGCGAACTGGGTCAAGACCCAGGGCGGCAGCCAGCTGGTCGCCATTTCCTATGACAGCCGCATCAATTCCGACATATTTGCCAGAAACGCCGCCTGCGTTCTGGCTGCCAACGGCATTCGGGTGCGGATTTACGACGCGCTGATGCCCGTCCCCGCCCTGTCCTTTGCCACCCGGTATTACAAAGCGAACGCCGGCATCATGATCACCGCCTCCCACAACCCCGCCAAATACAACGGCTACAAAGCCTACGGCCCCGACGGCTGCCAGATGACGGACGATGCCGCCGCCGTGGTATACGCGGAAATTCAGAAAACCGACATTCTCACCGGTGCGGAGATGATGGCCTTTGAAGACGGCATCGCCAAGGGTCTGATCGAATACGTGGGCGAGGACTGCAAGGAGGCGCTGTACAGCGCCATTGAAGCCTGCGCCGTCCGCCCCGGCATCTGCAAAACCGCCGGACTGAAGCTGGTGTACTCCCCCCTGAACGGCTCCGGTCTGGTGCCGGTCACCCGGGTGCTTCATGACATCGGCATTGACGACATCACCATTGTCCCCGAGCAGCAGTACCCAGACGGCAACTTCCCCACCTGCCCCTATCCCAACCCGGAGATTTTCGAGGCTCTGCGGCTTGGTCTGGAGCTGGCCGAGAGGACCGGCGCCGATCTGATGCTGGCCACCGACCCCGACGCCGACCGGGTTGGCATTGCCATCCGCTGCCCCGACGGCTCCTACGAGCTGGTCTCCGGCAACGAGGTGGGCGTGCTGCTGCTGGACTACATCTGTCAGGGCCGCATTGAAAAAGGCACCATGCCCAAGCGCCCCGTGGCGGTAAAGTCTCTGGTCTCCACCCCCCTCGCGGACATTGTGGCCGCGGATTACGGCGTGGAAATGCGCAACGTTCTCACCGGCTTCAAGTGGATCGGCGACCAGATCGCCAAGCTGGAGGCCGCCGGTGAGGTGGATCGCTTCATTCTGGGCTTCGAGGAATCCTACGGCTACCTTGCAGGCCCTTACGTCCGGGACAAGGACGCCATCATTGGCTCCATGCTGATCTGTGAAATGGCGGCCTACTACCGTTCCATCGGCTCGTCCATCAAGGCGCGGCTGGAAGCCATTTACGCAAAATACGGCCGGTATCTGAACAAGGTGAACTCCTTTGAGTTCCCCGGCCTGTCCGGCATGGACAAGATGGCCGGTATCATGGCCTCCCTGCGGGAGAAGCCCCCTGTAGAGATTGGCGGCTACAAGGTGACCAAAATCACCGACTACCAGAACACCGCTCAGACCGGCCTGCCCGCCGCCAATGTGCTGGTGTACAATCTGGAAGGCGGCGCGACGGTCATCGTCCGCCCCTCCGGCACCGAGCCGAAGATCAAGACCTATTTCACCACTCTGGGCAAAGATCTGGCGGAAGCCGAAGCACAGGAAAAGGTTCTCGCCGACGCTTTGAAGCCTATTCTCGCGTAATTCCGTTCAAAAAAGGCAAGCCGAAAAACGGCTTGCCTTTTTTGAACATTGTACATTACTCGATGATCCGGATCCAGCCTTTGGGGGCTTCCAGACGACCCATCTGGATACCGGTGAGGGTATCGTACAGCTTCTGGATGGTGGGACCCATGCCCACGTAGTGAATTTCCTTGCCGTGATCCACGATGGTACCCACGGGAGAGATGACCGCCGCAGTGCCGCACAGGCCGCACTCGGCAAATTCGCCGATCTCTGCCAACTCCACGGGGCGCTCCTCCACCTCCATGCCGAGATAATCCTTCGCCACCTGCAGCAGGCTGCGCCGGGTGATGGAGGGGAGAATGGTGTCGGACTTGGGGGTGACCAGCTTGCCGTCCTTGGTGACGAAAATCACGTTGGCGCCGCCGGTCTCCTCAATGTGGGTGCGGGTGGCAGAGTCCACGTAGACGTTCTCGTCATAGCCCTTCTCGTGGGCATCCACGATGTTGTAAAGGCTCATGGCGTAGTTCAGACCGGCCTTGACGTCGCCGGTGCCCTTGGGCGCCGCCCGGTCAAGATCGGAGATGCGCAGCTTCAGGGGCTTGATGCCGCCCTTGAAATAGGGGCCGACCGGGGTGAGGAACACTCGGAACTGATACTCCGTCGCGGGCTTGACGCCGATGATGGCGTCGCTGCCGAACATGAACGGACGGACGTACAGCGTCGCGCCGGAGCCGTAGGGCGGCACCCACTGGGAGTTTGCGCGGACGGTCTCCACTACGGCCTGCACGAATCTGTCCTCGGGGAACACGGGCATTTTCAGGCGGCGACAGGAACTGGCCATCCGCTGGGCGTTCAGGTCGGGGCGGAAGCAGACGATGCGTCCATCCTCGGTGGTGTAGGCTTTCAGCCCCTCAAAGCAGGTCTGGGCGTATTGCAGAACGCAGGCGCACTCACTCATGGTAATGGTGGCCTGATCGGTCAGGCAGCCGTCATCCCACTGGCCGTTTCGGAAATTGGAGACATAGCGCATGTCGGTCTGGACGTAGCCAAATCCCAGATTGCCCCAGTCAATATCCTTTCTTTCCATTGTAAACACCTCTCGGAGATTTTTATTTTTCCAATTCTAGCACCCCAGGCGGCGCAAGTCAAGCGTTTGGTGCGGAAAAAAAGTGCCTCACCCAGGGACATTTGTCTTTTTCAGAGGAACGTACAAAAAGTGGCATATCCATCCCCGGTTTTCCTGCAAAAAACTCCAAAAGGGTCTTGTATTTAACAGGTTAAAGTGGTAAAGTATAGGAAAGCACCCCAGAAGAAAGGACCCCGTGTTATGGATATCGTTCGACATCCCGGTGAAGATCTGTTTTTCGAGGCCATTCTGTCCCTGCGGACGGTGGAGGACTGCCGCCTGTTTTTTGAGGACGTGGCCACCATCAAGGAATTGCAGGCCATGTCCCAGCGGTTCAGGGTCGCCTGCCTGCTGGACAGCGGCGAAAACTATATCGAAGTCTCGGAATCCACCGGTGCCAGCTCGGCTACCATCAGCCGGGTCAACCGGTGCCTCGTATATGGCGGCGGCTACCGGACGGCGCTGGACAGGCTCAAGGAGTCGGGAGTCCTCCCGGAAGGCGAAGAAAAATAAAACAGGGTACACCCCTTGGCTCTCCCTCTGGGAGAGCTGTCACCGAAGGTGACTGAGAGGGCTTTTTCCCTGTTTTCCCTCTCCGTCTTCGCTTCGCTCAACCGCCTCTCCCAGAAAGAGACAAGGGGGCAGTTCAATCGCGCCCCTATGCCCAAAAGCCCCGCCGTTTTCGGGTGTATCCATGTCCATTTTTCCCAATTGACAACCACTCCTGCCCATGCTATAATTTAACGGATAAGTTCAGCGGCTCATCCCGCCCGTCTTGCCGCTTTTCCGGCAGGGCGTTTTTTTAAGAAAGGAGATCAGCATGACAGATATGACGAAGGCCAATGTTTACGCTGCTTCTTTGGGATCCGTATTTTCCGAAGGGGTTTGTTCCTCCCTTTCCGCCCCCGGTCTTTCCGGGTTCGATTCTTCTGAATATGTTATCTTTCCCGGCTTTTGTGACGTGCATGTGCATTTCAGAGAGCCGGGTTTTTCTTATAAGGAGACCATCGCCACAGGCAGCCGGGCAGCCGCCCGGGGCGGCTATACCGCGGTCTGCACCATGCCCAACCTGAACCCGGTGCCGGACAGCGTGGAGAATCTTGGGATTCAGCGCCGCCTCATTGAGGAAACCGCCTGCATTCACGTCTACCCCTACGGTGCCATCACAATCGACGAACAGGGCGAAATGCTTTCCGACCTGGAGGGCATGGCGCCCGACGTGGTAGGTTTTTCCGACGACGGCCGGGGCGTGCAGAGCGATGACATGATGCGGCAGGCCATGCTTCGTGCAAAAGCCCTCGGGAAGCCCATTGTCGCCCACTGCGAGGTCAACTCGCTCTTGCGGGGCGGGTACATCCACGACGGTGATTATGCCAAAGCCCATGGCCATCGGGGCATCTGCTCCGAAAGCGAATGGGGGCAAATTGCCCGGGACTTGCAGCTGGTAAAAGAAACCGGCTGCGCCTACCACGTCTGCCACGTCTCCGCCAAGGAAAGCGTGGCGCTCATCCGCAAGGCCAAGGCCGAGGGACTGGACGTGACCTGCGAGACCGGCCCCCACTATCTGGTGATGGACGACAGCGACCTGCAGGAGGACGGCCGTTTCAAAATGAACCCGCCCCTGCGAGGAAAGGAAGACCGGGAGGCCCTGATTCATGGAATTCTGGACGGCACCATCGACATGATCGCCACCGACCACGCCCCCCACTCCGCCGAGGAAAAATCCCGAGGGCTGGAAAAAAGCGCCTTCGGCATTGTGGGCATTGAAACCGCTTTCCCGATTTTGTATACCTGTCTGGTAAAACCGGGCATTCTAAGCCTGAACAAACTATTGGAGCTTTTGTGCGTCAATCCCCGCAGACGCTTCGGTCTTCCTCTGGGGACAGACTACAGCATCTGGGACTTGAACGCCGCATACGCCATCGACCCGAAGGACTTTCTTTCCAAGGGCAGAGCCACGCCCTTCGCGGGCTGGCAGGTCCATGGAAAGTGCATTGCCACCATCTGTGACGGAAAGCTGGTATACGCCGCTCCGGAAACTCACACCGCCAAATAACGAGAGGAGAAACACCATGGCAAAAAGAACCGACATCAAGAAAATTCTCATCATTGGCTCCGGCCCCATCGTCATCGGTCAGGCTGCTGAGTTTGACTACGCCGGGACGCAGGCCTGTCTTGCTCTGAAAGAAGAGGGCTACGAGGTGGTGCTGTGCAACTCCAACCCCGCCACCATCATGACCGACACCATCATCGCCGACAAGGTCTACATGGAGCCGCTGACCCTGGAATATATCGCCAAGATCATCCGCTACGAGCGTCCCGACGCCATCATCCCCGGCATCGGCGGTCAGACAGGTCTGAATCTGGCCATGCAGCTGGAAAAGAAGGGCATTCTCCGGGAATGCCGGGTCAGGCTGCTGGGCACCTCCAGCGAGTCCATTGAGCGCGCCGAGGATCGGGAGCTTTTTAAGGAGCTATGCCAGTCCATCGGCGAGCCGGTCATCCCCTCCGAAATTTCCTATTCCCTGGAGGAGGCCAAGGAGGCCGCCAAGCGCATCGGCTATCCTGTGGTGCTTCGTCCCGCCTTTACTCTCGGCGGCACCGGCGGCGGCTTTGCTTACAATGAAGACGAGCTGGTGGAGATTGGTCTCAACGCCTTCGCCCTCTCCCCTGTCCATCAGGTTCTGGTGGAAAAGTCCGTCAAGGGCTACAAGGAGATCGAATTCGAGGTCATGCGGGACTCCAATGACCATGCCATCACCATCTGCGGCATGGAGAACATCGACCCCGTGGGCGTCCACACCGGCGACAGCATGGTGGTCGCCCCCATCATGACCCTCAGCGACCACGACATGAAGATGCTCAACGACTCCGCCATCAAGATCATCCGGGCGCTGAAGGTGGAGGGCGGCTGCAACGTTCAGTTTGCTCTCGACCCCAATTCCTCCAGATACTATCTCATCGAGGTCAACCCCCGTGTCTCCCGTTCCTCCGCGCTGGCCTCCAAGGCCTCCGGCTACCCCATTGCCCGGGTCACCGCGAAAATCGCCGTGGGCATGGCGCTGGAGGACATCAAAATTGCCAACACCAACGCCGCCTTTGAGCCGAAGCTGGACTACGTCATCACCAAGCTGCCCCGGTTCCCCTTCGACAAGTTCACCTCCGCCATCAACATTCTGGGCACCCAGATGATGGCCACCGGCGAGGTCATGGGCATCGGCTCCAATCTGGAGGAATCCCTGCTCAAGGGCATCCGCTCTCTGGAGGTAGGCGCGAACCACATCTACCATCACAAATTCGACGACATGACCACGGAGGAGCTGCTGGACTATATCAGCGTGTTCCGCTCCGACAACATTTTTGCCATCGCGGAAATCATCTACCGGGGCGTCACCGTGGAGCAGATTCATGAGATCACCGCCATTGACGTGTATTTCCTGAACGCCATCAAGCGCATTGTGGATATGGAGGAATACCTGAAGCTCCACGTCAAAGAGCCGGAAGCCCTTCTGGACGCGAAGAAGATGGGCTTCAGCGATAAATATGTGAGCAGGCTCTGGAAATGCTCCGAGACGGACGTGTCCGATTTCCGCAGAGAACACGGTATGTTCCCGGCCTTCCGCATGGTGGACACCTGCCACACCGGCGCGTATATCCCCTACTTCTACTCCTCCTACACCGGCGGGAACGTCTCCCGGCTGACGAACAAAAAGAAGATCGTGGTACTGGGCGCAGGCCCCATCCGCATCGGTCAGGGCGTGGAGTTTGACTACTCCACCGTCCACGCCGTCATGACCATCAAAAAGGCGGGCTACGAGGCCATCATCATCAACAATAACCCCGAGACCGTCTCCACCGACTACACCACCGCCGACAAGCTGTACTTTGAGCCTCTGACCCCCGAGGATGTCATGAACATCATCGACTTTGAAAAGCCCGACGGCGTGATCGCGTCTCTGGGCGGCCAGACCGCCATCAATCTGGCCCAGCCCCTCCATGACCGGGGCGTGAAGATCATCGGCACCGGCTGCGAGGCCATCGACAGAGCCGAAAACCGGGACGCCTTTGAAAAGCTCCTGAAAGAGCTGGACATCCCCCAGCCCAAGGGAAAGGCCGTCACCAAAATCGAGGACGGTCTCGCAGCGGCAAACGAGATCGGCTACCCCGTGCTGGTGCGTCCCAGCTTCGTGCTGGGCGGCCGCGCCATGCAGATCGTGGCAAACGAGACCCAGCTGCGCCATTACCTGAAAAGCGCCGTGGAGATTGACGAGGACAAGCCCGTTCTGGTGGACAAATACATTCAGGGTCGGGAAGTAGAGATCGACGCCATCTGCGACGGACGGGACGTGTTCGTCCCCGGCATCATGGAGCTGGTGGAGCGCACCGGCGTTCACTCCGGCGACTCCATCTCCGTCTACCCCTCCTTCTCCATCTCCGACAAGGTCAAGGGCATCATTCTGCAATACGCCAAAAAGCTGGGTCTGGGCATCGGCATTGTCGGCCTGTTCAATGTGCAGTTCATTGTGGATCCGGAGGACAACGTGTCCGTCATCGAGGTCAACCCCCGTTCCTCCCGCACTGTCCCCTTCCTGAGCAAGGCCACGGGCTACAGCCTTGCGGACATCGCCACCGACGTGATTCTGGGTCTGAGCCTGAAGGAGCAGGGCTTCTTCGACATCTACCCCGCCGAGAAGGAGCGCTGGTACGTCAAAGCGCCGGTGTTCTCCTTCAATAAAATTCGCGGTCTGGACGCCTATCTGACTCCCGAAATGAAGTCCACCGGCGAGGCCATCGGCTATGACCGCACCATGACCCGTGCCCTGTACAAGGCGCTGCAGGCCTCCGGCATGAAGCTGCAGAACTACGGCACCGTCCTTGCCACCATCGCCGACCGGGACAAGGAGGAAGCGCTGCCCCTGATCCGCCGGTTCTACCGTCTGGGCTTCAACATCGAGGCCACCGCCGGTACCGCCACATTCCTGAAGGAAAACGGCATCCGCACCCACGTTCTGGGCAAGATCAGCGACGGAAGCGACGAAATTCCCAACGCCCTGCGTCAGGGACACATTGCCTACGTCATCAACACCCGCGACCCCGGCTCCAGCGGCCGGGATGGCACGAAGATCCGCCGGATCGCCACGGAGCACAACGTGACGCTGTTTACCGCATTGGACACCATCCGGGTTCTGCTGGATGTGCTGGAAGAAACCACGCTGACCATCTCCACGATAGATGCTTGACGTGCAACCCAATTCCCGGAAGGAGCGACCATGAAACAGAGCATTTTCACAATTCTATCCAATGCCCCCCTGACGGACTGCGTCTACAAAATGGTGCTTTCCGGCGACACCTCCGCCATTACCGCCCCGGGGCAGTTTGTCAACATTCAAATCACCGGGAAGTTCCTCCGCCGTCCCATTTCCGTGTGCGACTATGACGGCAGCACCCTCACCATCGTCTACAAGGTGGTGGGCAAGGGTACGGAAATCCTCTCCCGGATGGTTCCCGGGGAGAAGCTGGACATCCTGACCGGCCTTGGCAACGGCTACGACCTCACCCCCGCCGGGGACAGCCCCGTCCTACTGGGCGGCGGCGTGGGCGTCCCGCCGCTGTACCACCTTGCCAAACGGCTGCTTGCCATGGGCAAGCAGGTAACGGTGATTCTGGGCTTCAACACCCAATCGGAAGTGTTCTATGAAGCCGAATTCCGGACGCTGGGCTGCCGGGTGATCGTCGCCACCGCCGACGGAAGCTATGGCGTCAAGGGCTTCGCCACCACGCCCCTGAACGATCTGAATTATTCCTATTTCTACACCTGCGGCCCGGAGCCGATGCTCAAGGCCGTGTATAAAGCCACCCGCACCTCCGGCCAGATGAGCTTCGAAGAACGGATGGGCTGCGGCTTCGGCGCCTGCATGGGCTGCTCCTGCAAGACCCTCACGGGCTACAAGCGCATCTGCAAGGACGGCCCCGTCATGAAGAAGGAGGAGATTCTATGGGAAGCCTGAGCGTCAATCTCTGCGGCATCGAGCTGGACAACCCGGTCATCCCCGCTTCCGGCACCTTTGGCTACGGCTATGAGTTTGCCGAACTGTATGACATTAACTGCCTTGGCACCTTCTCCTTCAAGGGAACCACGAAAGAACCCCGTTTTGGAAATCCCACGCCCCGCATCGCCGAGTGTACCGGCGGCATGATCAACGCCGTGGGGCTGCAAAATCCCGGCGTGGACAAAGTCATATCCGAAGAACTCCCGAAGCTGAAAGCCTGCTTCCACAAGCCCGTCATGGCCAATGTCTCCGGCTTTTCCGTGGCGGATTACGCCTATACCTGCGAAAAGCTGGATGAGGAGGAACAGGTGGGCTGGCTGGAAGTCAATGTCAGCTGCCCCAACGTTCACGGCGGCGGCATGAGCTTCGGCACCTGCCCGGAAGCCGCCGCAGAGGTAACGGCAGCGGTGAAAAAGGTCACGAAAAAGCCTGTTATCGTCAAGCTCTCCCCCAACGTCACCGACATTGTGTCCATCGCCAAAGCCTGCGAGGACGCGGGGGCGGACGGCATCAGCCTGATTAACACTCTGCTTGGTATGCGCATCGACCTGCGTACCCGCAAGCCCATCATCGCCAACAAAATGGGCGGCTTTTCCGGCCCTGCCATCTTCCCGGTGGCGCTGCGCATGGTCTATCAGGTCGCAAATGCGGTAAACGTCCCCGTGGTGGGCATGGGCGGCGTCAGCAGCGCCGAAGATGTGGTGGAAATGATGCTGGCAGGTGCTACCGCCGTAGAGGTGGGCGCTGCCAATCTCGTAAACCCCTACGCCTGCCGGGACATCATCCGGGAGCTTCCCGCCGTCATGGAAAAATACAAAATTGAAAATCTGAAAGACATTATAGGAGGCGCGAAATAATGGGTAAGGACGTCATTGTTGCCTGCGATTTTTCATCCGCCGAGGCGACCTTCGCTTTTCTTGACAAATTCACCGGCCGCAAGCCCTTCGTGAAGATCGGCATGGAGCTGTACTACGCGGAAGGCCCCGCCATCGTCCGGGAGATCAAAGCCCGGGGGCACAAGATTTTTCTGGACCTGAAGCTCCACGACATTCCCAACACCGTGAAAAAGGCCATGTCCGTCCTGCGGAATCTGGACGTGGACATCACCAACCTCCATGCCGCCGGTACCACCGCCATGATGAAGGCCGCGCTGGAAGGGCTGACCCGGGAGGACGGCACCCGTCCCCTGCTGATCGCCGTGACCCAGCTGACCTCCACCGATCAGGCGGCCATGGAGTCCGACCTGCTCATTCATGAACCCATTGACGAAGTGGTCATGCACTACGCCGAGACCGCGAAAAACGCGGGTCTGGACGGCGTGGTCTGCTCTCCTCTGGAAGCGGGGAAGGTGCATGAGCGCTGCGGTCAGCGCTTTCTCACCGTGACCCCCGGCGTCCGCTTCGCCGACGGAGACGTAGGCGACCAGAAGCGGGTGATGACCCCAGCCGCCGCCAAGGCCATCGGTTCGGACTACATCGTGGTCGGCCGTCCCATCACGGCCGCCGCCGACCCCGTGGCCGCTTATGAACGCTGCGTGGCGGAATTCTGCGACTGAAATAAGGAGGAAGCATTTTGGAAAGCTACAAAAGAGAATTCATTCAGTTTCTGGAGATGGCCGGTGTACTGAAATTCGGCGATTTCACCGCCAAATCCGGCCGGAAAATCCCCTATTTCATCAACGCCGGGGAGATCAAAACCGGTAAGGAAATTGCGACTCTGGGCGAATTCTACGCCCGCGCCTACCGGGAAAAGCTGGGGCAGCGGAAGGCCGTCCTCTATGGCCCCGCCTACAAGGGCATTTCCATCGCCGTGTCCGCCGCCGTTGCCCTGAGTCGGGACGGGCTGGACGTTCCCTTCTTCTTCAACCGCAAGGAAGCTAAGGATCACGGTGAGGGCGGCGTGTTCGTGGGCTACGTCCCCAAGGCCGGTGAGGACGTGGTCATCGTGGAGGACGTCATCACCGCCGGGACTGCCATCCGGGAAAGCATGGCTATCTTAAGCCGTCTGGAGGGCGTCAAGGTCGCCGCCACATTTATTATGGTTGACCGCAAGGAGCGGGGCAAGGGCGAAAAGCTGGCCATGGAGGAAGTGGAAGAGGAATTTGGCTTCCCCGTCTACTCCGTGGTGGATGTGTATGACATCATCGCCTATCTGGAAGAAAATCCCGCCAACGCCGAAAATGTGGCGCGGATCAGAAATTATCTTGCCGTGAATGGAGCGAACGCATGAGAAGTCTGAACAGCATTCTGGATTTAGGCGTAGACGAGTTGGATGGGCTGATCGCCACCGCCAAGGACATCATTGCCCACCCGGAAAACTACTGGGACAGATGCGCCCACAAGAAGCTGGCGACCCTGTTCTTCGAGCCCTCCACCCGCACCCGCCTGAGCTTTGAGGCCGCGATGCTTGAGCTGGGCGGCAGCGTCATCGGCTTCAGCGAGGCCAGCTCTTCCTCCGCCTCCAAGGGTGAAAGCGTGGCGGATACCGCCAAAATCGTCAGCTGCTACGCCGACATCATCGCCATGCGCCACCCCAAAGAGGGCGCACCCTATGTGGCAAGTCAGGCGGCCACCATTCCCGTCATCAACGCCGGAGACGGCGGCCACAATCACCCCACCCAGACCCTTGCCGACCTGCTGACCATTTCCCGGGAAATGGGGCGGCTGGATAATCTCACCATCGGTCTGTGCGGCGACCTGAAATACGGCCGGACTGTCCACTCCCTGATTGAAGCCATGAGCCGCTACAAAGGCATTCAATTTGTTCTGATTTCCCCGGAGGAATTGAAAATCCCCGGTTTTATTCGGTATAATGTTTTTGAAAATCAGGGAATCCCCTACACGGAAGTGTCCTCTCTGGAGGAAGCCATGCCCAAGCTCGACGTGCTGTACATGACCCGCATCCAGCGGGAGCGCTTCGACGACCCCTGGGAATACGAGCGGCTCAAGGACAGCTACGTCCTCGATACCGAGAAAATGAAGCTTGCGAAAGGAAAAATGTGCGTCCTGCACCCCCTGCCCCGTGTCAATGAGATCAGCGTCAAGGTGGACGACGACCCGAGAGCCGCCTATTTCCGTCAGGCGCTGAACGGTAAATACATGCGCATGGCGCTCATCCTGAAGCTTCTGGACGAAGCCGCCCGGAATCCCGCAAAAGAAGCCATCGACACGACCGGTCTGGAATACGACCGGGTCTGCCGCAACCCCAAGTGCATCACCCAAACCGAGCAGGAGCTGCCCCAGCTGTTCCGCTGCACCGACAAGGCCGCGGACATCCACAGGTGCGTCTACTGCGAGCAGAGAGCCTAATCTTTATCCCACAAAAAATGCAGAATGCCGTTGTTTCGGCATTCTGCATTTTTATTTATCCCTTATATCTCGGCTCGCAGGTCAGGTTGACGCCCAGACGCTTGAAGGTCTTTTCATCCACCGGGGACAAGATCACCGAGGAATGTACCTCGCAGCCCCGCAGCTTGTCCAGCTGCTCCATGGCCAGTTCCGCCATGGGATTGGTGGCGGCGCAGATGGACAGGGCGATCAGCGTCTCGTCGGTGTGGAGACGGGGATTGCGGTTGCCTAAGTGGTCAACCTTCAGGTGCTGGATGGGGTCAAGCACCACCGGGGAAATCAGGTGCAGGCTGTCCCGCATACCCGCCAGCTTTTTCAGCGCGTTCAGCAGCAGCGCCGAGGACGCACCCAGAAGGTCGGAGGTCTTGCCGGTGACGATGGTACCGTCGGGCAGTTCCATGGCGGCGGCAGGCGCGCCGGTCTGCTCCGCCCGCTGCAGGGCAGGGGCGACCACCTTCCGCTCCGCCGGGGTCACACCGGCCTTTTTCATCAGCAGCTCCAGCTTGCGCACCGTTTCGTCGCTGCCTTTGCCCTGCTTCTGCTCGCACATGGCCACGTAGTATCTGCGGATGATCTCCTGTCGGGAGGCGAACCGGACGGCTTCGTCATCCACGATGCAGTTGCCCACCATATTCACGCCCATATCCGTGGGGGATTTGTAGGGGCAATGCCCCAGAATCTTCTCAAAAATCGCCACCAGCACAGGGAACGCTTCCACGTCCCGGTTGTAGTTGACGGTGGTGACCCCGTAGGCTTCCAGATGGAAGGGGTCGATCATGTTCACGTCGTTCAAGTCCGCCGTGGCGGCCTCGTAGGCAAGGTTCACCGGGTGGTTCAGCGGCACGTTCCAGATGGGGAAAGTCTCGAATTTGGCGTAGCCCGCCGTGTTGCCCCGGATATGCTCGTGATACAGCTGGCTCAGGCAGGTCGCCAGCTTGCCGCTGCCAGGGCCGGGAGCCGTGACCACCACCAGCGACCGGGTCGTCTCAATGTAGTCATTTTTCCCGAAGCCGTCGGGGCTGACGATGTAGCCGGTGTCGGAGGGATAGCCCGGAATCTCAAAATGGTGATAGACCCGGATGCCCAGCCCTTCCAAGCGGGACTGGAACGCCTTCGCCAGCGCCTGTTCATGGAAGCGGGTCAGCACCACGCTGGAAACGTACAGGCCGAAGCCCCGGAAAATGTCGATCAGGCGAATGACGTCCCGGTCATAGGTGATGCCAAGATCGCCCCGAACCTTATTCTTTTCGATATCGTCGGCGTTGATGGCAATGACCATCTCCACCTGCTCCTTCAGCTGCAGCAGCATCCGCAGCTTGCTGTCCGGCTGGAAGCCCGGCAGGACGCGGGAAGCATGGTTGTCGTCATAGAGCTTGCCGCCGAATTCCAGATACAGCTTGCCGCCGAACTGGGCAATGCGCTCCCGGATGTGGGCGGACTGCATTTGCAGGTATTTATCGTTATCAAACGCCGCTTTTGTCATTTCCGTTGCCTCTTTCCCAAAAACTTTCCACCATTTTACCCTATCCGACGGGAAATAGCAAGGCCATTTCGCGGGAAAATCTTCTCTTTCGCGGGATTGCTTCTTGTTTCGGGAACGGCGCCGTGCTATAATGAACGCATCTATTTTTTCGGAGGTGTTTCCATGGAATTCAGCGTCAACCATCCAGTGCTTTACCTGCTTGCCGGAATTCTGATTGCCGTGGTTCTGGCTCAGTCGATTTTCTTCCTTATTAAGGCTCTGCGCCGCAGTAAGGAAATCGGCATGGATCAGGCCAAAATCAAAAAAACCATCAAAACCGCCGCGCTGTTCACCATCGCCCCGGCCGTGTCCATCGTCATCAGCGTCATCACCCTAAGCAAAAGTCTGGGTATTCCCCTGCCCTGGCTGCGGCTTAGCGTAGTCGGCTCATTGAGCTATGAGGCCATCGCGGCATCCAACGCCGTCAGCGCCATGGGCTTAGAGCTTGGCAAAATCAGCGCCCTGACCGCCCAGCAATACGTCAACATCGCGCTGGTGATGACCCTGTCCATCATGGTGGGCATCTGGCTGGTGCCTGTCATCGGCAAGAAGCTGCTGCGGGGCATGACCGTTCTGGAAAACCGGGACGCCAAATGGGCGGATATTTTCCAGAATGCCATGTTTATCGGCATGATCTCCGCATTTCTGGGCTATGTGTTCTGCGATTTCTCCCGCCTGTGGACGCCGGGGGATTACGCCGCCACCTCCGGGCTTGTGCCGGTATGCGTCATGGCGGTATCCGCTGCGATCATGGTGGTCTGCGGGCTGCTCATGAAGAAATTCAAGTGGAGCTGGGTCAACGATTACGCGCTGCCCATTTCTCTGGTGCTGGGCATGGCTTCCGCCATTCCCCTCACCGCGTGGCTGGGTTAAGGAGGTGCCGATATGAAAAAGCAGCTTAGCTACATCGACTCCGTTCACCGCAGCGGCACCATCTGGAACATTTCCGTGATGATTTTGCTGCTGGCCTTCCCCCTGACGGTGGCCGCCCTGTTTGGCGCCGCCCCGGACTGGGGCGCGCTGGTGGTGGGTCTGATCGCCACCGCGCCCATGTATTGGGCGGTGGGCGTCATTGAGACAATTACCTTCGTTCCCATGCTGGGCGCGGGCGGCTCCTACCTCAGCTTTGTCACCGGCAACATCTCCAACCTGAAGCTTCCCTGCGCCATCAACGCTCTGGAGCAGAACAACGTCAGCGCCAACTCCGAGGAGGGCGAAGTCATCTCCACCATCGCCATCGCCACCTCCTCCATCGTCACCACCGTCATTATCATCATCGGCGTCATTCTGATTGTCCCCCTGACCCCCGTTCTGGAAGCGCCGGTGCTGGAGCCGGCCTTTGCCCAGATGCTGCCCGCCCTGTTCGGCGGACTGGGCGTAGCCTTCGTCAGCCGGAACTGGAAGATCGCCGTCGCGCCGGTGGTGCTGATGCTGGTTCTGTTCATTTTCGTCCCCGCCCTGAACGCCGGTACCGTGGGCATTATGGTGCCGGTGAGCGTGCTGTTCACCATTGCCGTTTCCCGGCTGCTTTATAAGAGAGGAGTTCTGTAAACATGATCGGATATTGGATTCTCGCCGTTCTGGTTGCATTCATCGCCGTGGTCGCCATCCGCACCATCCGCTTCCGTCCCAAGCCCCAGCCCGAAGTCACCAAGGAAGAAATCGCCTTTGACCGGGACGCCGCCGTGGATTCCCTCGCCCAGCTGGTTCGCTGCAAGACCGTGTCCTACAACGACCATTCTCTGGAGGACGAGGGGGAATTTCAGAAGCTGATCTCTCTGCTGCCAACACTTTACCCCAACGTGTTCGGCACCTGCACCTTCCAGCAGCTTCCCGACCGGGCGCTGCTACTGCGGTGGCCGGGCAAGCAGGAAGGCGACCCTGCCGTTATGATGGCGCACTATGACGTGGTGCCTGTCAACGAGGAAAAGTGGGACAAGCCCCCCTTCGCCGGAATCATTGAGGACGGCATCCTCTGGGGCCGCGGCACGCTGGACACCAAGGTCACCTTCAACGGCGTCCTTTCCGCCGCCAATTACCTCATCGGTCAGGGCTTCCAGCCGGAAAAGGACATTTACTTTGCCTTCTCCGGCGGTGAGGAGATCAACGGTCAGGGTGCGCCCAACATCGTGGCGTATTTCACCGAGCACGGCATTCACCCCGCCATTGTGGTGGACGAGGGCGGCGCCGTGGTGGAGAATGTGTTCCCCGGCGTGAAGCAGCCCTGCGGTCTCATCGGCATTGCGGAAAAAGGTATGCTGAACGCCCAGTACCGTACCGTCTCCGCCGGCGGCCACGCCTCCGCCCCCAAGCCCCATACCCCGGTGGGGGTTCTGGCGGCGGCCTGCAAGCGGGTGGAAGATCACCCCTTCAAGGCCCACATCGACGGCCCCGCTGCCCAGATGTTCGACACGCTGGGACGGTATTCAACGCCATTGTACCGGGTGATTTTCGCCAACATGTGGTGCTTCGGCTGGATCATTGACACTCTCGGCAAAAAGAGCGGCGGTGAAATGAATGCGCTGGTGCGCACCACCGTGGCCTTTACTCAGATGGAGGGCAGTTCCGCCCGGAATGTAATTCCTCCCGAAGCAAAAATGGTGTCCAACATCCGCCTGAATCCCGCCGACAGCGTCGCTTCCGCGCTGGCGTATCTGGAAAAGACCGTCAACGACCCCGCCGTGGAGATCACGTCTCTGGAATCCTTCGAGCCAAGTCCCGTCTCCGAAACCGGCTGCGACGCATGGGAGAAGGTCGCCTCTGCCGTGGCGAATACATGGCCGGGCTGCATCGTCTCGCCGTACCTGATGGTGCAATGCTCCGACTCGCGGCACTACCGTGACCTGAGCAACCACGTCTACCGCTTCTCCGCCATGGACTTAAGCGCTGAGGAACGGTCGACCATCCACGGCAACAACGAGCGCATCCGTCTGGAAACCGTCGCCAAAGCCGTAGAATTCTACATCCGCCTGATGCGTCAGTGCTGAAACAAAAAAAATGTCCCCCACCCCGGGAAAATCCGGGTTGGGGGATTTGTCTTAGTCCAGCAGATATGCCAGGAAAGCGCCGCCGGTGATGGCGTACACCAGAATGGTGAAAGCCACAACGATCAGCGTCAGGATAAACTGGGCGATCGCCCAATTCTTCCGGGAGCGCTTCTCCGGGGAGCTGCTCACCGCCCAAACGATCAGGCAGATGAAACCAACGATGGGAATTGCCGAGAGGATCAGCGTGCCGATCCAGGAGCCGACGGACATGTCCGTATCCTGCCGTGCGTAGGTATTGCCGTTGTAGTTGTCCATGTTATATTCCTCCTGCTTTCCAAATTTAGGGGATATAATGATTATAACACATATCTGTGAAAATGGGAATACTTTTTCGGCAAAATCTTTTCTGCAAATCGCCCCGCACACCGCAAAAAATCCCGGCAGCCGAAGCTGCCGGGATTTTTTAGCTTAGCGTATTCTCGATTACCGGGCGCTGCGCTTCTTGTTGTAGAAGTACACACCGGCAATGGCGGCGCCGGAGACGACCATGAAGATCACGGGAATGAAGATCATATCACCGGTCTTGGGGTTGGTCTTATCGGCCTTCTCGTTGGTGGTGCTCTTGGCGTTGGCGTTGGTGATCATCACGTTGATGTGGACTTCGCTCTCCTTGCGGAGCTCGTTGGTGTCGGAGATGGTGTCATACTTCTGGGTGTCGTTGACAAAGTTTCCGACCCAGTTGCCCTTGGCCATGTACATGCCGTCATACTTGATGCCGTCGCTGGTCTTGGCAGTGTAGTAGTTCTTGACAACGGTCTTGACCTCGTCCAGAGTGACCTTGCCGTCCAGAGCAATGCCCTCGGTGATATTGATGGTCTTGGCGGGATCGTCGACCTTGTTGTCCTTGAAGATGTGCAGGTAAACCTTGTAGGGGAACTTGTTGTTGGTAGTGGTGGTGTCCTTCTCGAGGTAAGCGTAGAATTCTACGTTGCCCTTGATGACGAGCTTGGCAACCTGAGCGCTGGTGTAGAGGTCACCCTTGTTGTCAATCTTCCAGCCCTTGAAGGTGTAGCCGGTCTTGTTATCGGCCTTGCTCTGAGCGTCGGAAACCTTCTTGCTGTCAATGCTGCTGCCGCTGGTCACGTTGTAGGTGGAAACGGCCTTGCCGTCGGTGCCGTAGAAGGTCACTCTGACAGTGTCGCCCTCGGGAGTGCTGCCGCTCTTGGCCTTCAGGGTGACGGTCAGGGAGTCGCCGGCATTGATTGTGGTGGACAGGGACAGGTTGTTGCCCTTTTCATCGCTCTTGGCGGTGACGAACTCATAGGAATCCTTCCAGTTGCCCATCCAGCGGTAGCTCAGGATGTCGCTGATAACGGAGGACTTACCGTTCACAGGCTCGACCTGGAACTCTCTGGCAATCGCGTTGCCCTTGTCGTCAATAATCTTAAGAGTGATATACTTGGCGGGCTCTTCCGCCTTCTTGGTGTTGACAAACAGCTTCAGGGAGTAGCCGTCGTCGATACCGGCATACTTGATGGTGACGTCGGTGGCCTCATTGTCGGAAGCGCCGGTCCACTTGACGAACTCCTTGTCGGAGTTGACCAGGCTCAGACCCAGCTCCTTGGTCAGCTTCACGCTGCCGTCAACAGGAACGGTGATCTCGCCCTTTCTTGCGTAAGAACCGTCAACATAAATCTCAACAGGAACCTTCGCGTCAACGCGGGTATCCTCGACCTTCTTGTTGAGGTACAGGTTTACGTAGTAGCCATTCGCATTTGCCTTCTTCAGGTTGTCATAGCTGATGGGGCCGGTGGTCTCTTCGTCCTTCATGTTCGTCCACTTGACGAATTCCTTGTCGCCGTAAATCAGAGTCTCGGCCAGTTCCTTCGTCAGTTCCAGTTTCTGACCGGGCTTCACGGTAACATACTTGTCAGTGACATACTTTCCGTCAACGTAGGTCTTGACGGTCAGGGTTTCATCAGCTTCCGTAGCAGCGGCCTGGAAAGGAACCGCGCAGACCAGCAGCATAGCCACCAATACGAGGCTAAGCAGCTTCTTCATTGTGTTTTTCATAGTTTCTAACCTCCTAGAAAATTGGTTGTTTTAGAAATGCTGCCGGCTCTGGAACCTTTGGTGTCGCCAATCGGGGAGGCTTTCCGCCGCTTCCGCACCCGGCATCTCTTTCATGTCTGCATGATATCACATCCGTTCCCGGATGTCAATAGGAAAATTACAAAATGTAACAGAATTCTTTACACTTTATAACATTCTTAAACATTTGCCCTTATCTTAAGAAATTTACTCCAAATTTTACCATAAAATTCGTTTTTTACCAGCTACGAAAAATGACAATCCCTGATTTCGATATCTTTTTTCTTTCAAAGGTTACAATTTTGTTGCAGCCGCCTGTGGTCTCCCGAAGCGGCCTCCGCCGCCCAGGGGGGTGGAAAACCCCGGTGCCAGCATGGCACCGGGGTTTCCGCGAAAGGGTTTGGAAAGAAGAGAGGTAGAAAAGAGGATCTACGGAGTTGAAAGGGAGCGGCTCACGGCTTCCGCAACCTTTCTGGTATTACCATACCTTTCGGTTTTGAACAGGCAATAACGGAAATGAAAATAAAAAGCGACAAAATTGTGAACAGTTTTTCCTCATGCCGGAATATCTCCCTGTTTTTTGCGCCTATTCCTTCGGCAAACGGGGCGGCGCGGAATTTTCCGCGCCGCCCTCGGCTCGTTAATGCGATTATGCGCCGGGGAAAATCAGCGTTACTTTGAACAGGTCACCGTCCACCAGCAGCTGTAACTGCCCCTTCTGCAGCTCCATCAGGGTCTTGGCAATGTTCAGGCCCAGACCGCTGCCCTCGGTGTTCCGGGAGTCGTCGCCCCGGACAAAGCGCTCCATCAGCTCGTCGGCGTCCACGTTCAGCTCGTCACGGGAGATGTTCTTCAGGGAAATGATGACCTTCCCCTCCAGCGCCATCACGTCGATATACACCCGCGTGCCGGGCAGGGCATATTTCACGGTGTTGCTCAGGAGATTGCTCAGCACCCGCCACGCAAGTCTTCCGTCCGCCATCATGGCGACAGACTCTTCCGGATGGCGGAATACGGGGGTCAGCTGGGCTTTTTCCAGCTTGTCGGCGAATTCGCCCAATGCCTGATTCACGGATTCCACCGCGTCCAGCTTCGTAATGTCCGCCGTCAGGTTCCCCGTGCTGGCCTTGCTCATTTCCATCAGATCCTCGATCAGCTTCTTTAGCCGCTGGGACTGCCGGTTGAGGACTTCCAGATAGGTCTTCTCCTCCTCCGGCGTGTGGGGCTTTTGCAGTAAGTCCACGTAGTTGATGATGGAAGTCAACGGCGTTTTGATATCGTGGGAAACATTGGTAATCAGTTCTGTTTTCATACGCTCCGATTTTAGTTGCTTCTGCGCCGCCACTACGGCAACGCCCGCGAGGTCATTCAAGTCACCGGCAAAGCTCTTGAACGCGCCGATGAGATATTTGTCGTCCACTTTGGTGTCCAGGTCGCCCTTGCCCATGCGCTTGGCGCTTTCCAGCAGGATGCCGAAGCAGTACGCCCCGTACAGCACCACGGCCACGCAGGCGCACAGGCTCAGCACCACCATCATTTCCGATCTGCCCGCAAGGGCGGCGAACAGGAGCATCACCATGATGAAGCCCGTCAGCAGCCACTGCCAGGTCAGCGGCATCATGGAATACACCCGGTTGACGGATTTTCCGATTTTTGCGCAGGTCTTCTTTATCTGCGTCCACAGCCATCTCAGGGGTGTAAGAAGCATCAGCAGGAAGTCCCAGAATACAGCCGCCGCCTTGGGCAGCTTCCGCAGCAGCCAGCCGCAGCCGGAGAAGCAGCCCTTGACGCACTTCACCAGCAAATCTAAGCACCGCCAGCAGACGCTGTTGCGCCACCAGTAGCCCCCGGGGGTCTTGAACTGGGCGGCACAGGCAAAGCAGAAGCCTACGAAAATCAGGCTCATGACGTAGCCCGCCATCAGCACTCCGGCGCAGACCGTTTGAATGCTCTGGCTGAACAGGTCGGCGGCTTCGGCGAACCGCACAATCGCCATTAAAAGGCCGAAGACGATCAGCCCGCCCCCGGCAAGGTAAATGTCCAGGGGGATGCAGTTGAAGCCCGCGGCATGGACTTCCTCACTGCCGGGCTTTCTGCCCGCCGCGCAGCAGAGATACACGGCCAGAACGGCAAACAGCAGCAGACACGCGCCCATGATGAAGAGCAGGCTGTTGCGGCAGCTCCACACCTGAGTAAGCAGAGCGTACCCGCCGTCAAAGCGGTACGCGCCGGGCGCCAGGGTCAGCTCCACGGTATAGTCGGGCAGCTGGGCATAGCGGTACTCCACCACCATGGACTTCTGGGCGTCGTCGTCCCAATATTCCATGGTGTGAGCTTCGCCGTCCGCAAAGATCACGTCCGGGTCTGCCGTGCCGGTTACCGCCGGCTTGGTGGGGTTCGCGGACAGCGTCTCGAGGGGGGCGGTCTCCTCCGTCGTGTCCGGGACGGTCTCGGCGGTCGTCTCCGGAACCGTTACGGTAACGGTGGTTTCGTCGGTTGTTTCCGGCACCGTCTCTGTGGTGGTCTCCGGAACGGTCTCGGTCTCCGGCATCACCTTCTGCGTCAGGCTGGGTGTTACCAGGAATACGACTGCCGTGCCGTTGGCATCCCATTCGAATTCGCCCACGCCCGCCGGGTTTGACGCCCGATAAACGATAGAATCGTCCTTGTCCCGGAATTCCACGGCGGTGATGAAGGCATCCTGCGGCATATTGTCCCGGTAGAATGCGTCGCCCGACTGAAAATACAGGACGCCCGCGTCATTGCGCTTCAGCACGCCCACCGGGCTGCTGCCGCTGCGGGTATGTTCCCCCTCGCCTGCCAGCTCCGATTCCGTGGAGAATGTTACCTGATATATATATGCGCCCTCAGTGGGAACGTCGTCCAACAGAACTTCGCTTTGGCTCGGTTCACCGGTCGTGTCGCGCAGCAGGAAGCCGCCGGTTTCAAGCTTCGCCAGACTCACATCATTGTAGGTCTGATACAGAATATCGCCATTCCCGTCCCGGAAAGTCACGCAGGTAGTGGGAGAATCAGGCAAGTCTATCGCGCCCTGTTCATTGGCTTCAAAGCGGATTATGCCATAGCCAATGTCGGTGATATAGCCAATCGGTTCGACGCTGTCCACGCTTTCACTGGAGTCTTCCGCGTCAATGCTCACGCTGAATACCGTCGCGCCCCCCTCCGGGATGGCGTTATAGGTGCTCGCGTCCGCCTGAAACGTCGCCTCCGACTTTTCCGTGATGGACAGGACATATTTATACGAGCCGCTGATGGGGAAGGAATAAAATTCGGCGTCCGTCAGATTTTCCGCGCCGCCGGATTCCAGCACGTTTCCTTCGGCGTCCTTCAGCACGTAGCCCGCCAGCGCCGGGTTGAATACGCCGTAAAGCCAGCCGGTCTTCCCCGACGGCCCCAGATCGTACACGGTCGGCCCCGCGATCGCCTCCGGCACGCCGCCCAGGTTCGCCTCGGCATAGTCCCCGGCGATACGGCCAGCCATGGATTCGCCGTCCGAACGGATATATCTGTCCCGCAGCTCCTCCACGGAGACGTCGTACAGTCCCGCTTCCGTCATGCCGATGATGGCGGCGGCGCTTCCGGCGGCTCCCAGAAGCATCAGGGCACACAGGGCGATGGCAAGGAATTTGAATACAATATTGTATTTCAAATTATTTTCCTCCTTCCATTTTATAGCCCTGTCCCCACACGACTTTCAGATAGCGCGGCTCAGAAGGGTTGATCTCGATTTTCTCCCGCAGATGGCGGATATGCACTGCCACGGCGCCCTCGCTGCCCAGCGCCGCTTCCTGCCAGACGGATTCATACAGCACCTTGGTGGAGAACACCTTTCCGGGATTCGCCATCAGCAGGTGCAGAATGGCATACTCCGTGGGCGTGAGGGACACCGGCTCGCCCTCCACAGTGACGGTTTTGGTGCGGTCATCCAGAACGATGCCGCCGATGGTGATGCTGCCGCTGCCCTCCTCCGGGCGGCTGCCCAGCTGGGCATACCGGCGCAGCTGGGAACGCACCCGCGCCAGTACCTCCACCGGCACAAAGGGCTTGGTGATATAGTCGTCCGCCCCCACGTTCAGCCCCAGCACCTTGTCCTCCGTCTCGGACTTTGCGGTGAGCAGAATGATGGGCGCGTTGGAAAATTCCCGGATCTTGGAGGTCGCCGTGATACCGTCCATCACGGGCATCATCACGTCCAGCAGAATCAGGTGAATGTCGTTGTTTTTCGCGATCTCCACCGCCTGCGCGCCGGTGAACGCCTCAAACAGATTGTACCCCTCGGGGGTCAGGTATATTTTCAGCGCGTTGACGATATCCGGCTGGTCATCGCAAATCAGAACATTGTACATGTGGTTTTCCTTCCTCTCGTCATCTTTTTTTCTTATTATATCACCGGCTTCTTTAAGATGAAAGAGGTCTATTTCTTAAAATGGGATTAACATTTGAAAAAGCGCCTTTTGCCAACTTCTGCGCCACATTTTTTCTTGCTATTTCCCCGTTCCCGTTTTATAATTACATCATTCAATTGTTACACCGAAGGAGTTGTTTTCCATGCTGAAAGATTTTTTTACCGCTCTGGGAACCGGCGCGCTGAACAAGGTGCTCCACGCCGTTCTCGTGCTGGTCATTGGCCTTCTGATCATTCGCGTCGTCACGAAGCTGCTTCAGGGGGGACTGGAAAAATCCCACCTGGAAAAGGCCGCCCACAGCCTGATCCTGTCCCTTGCCAAGGTGGCCATGTATATCCTGCTGGGTCTGAGCGTAGCCTCCAGCCTTGGCATTGACGTCACCGGCATCGTCGCTTTGGCAAGCGTCCTGACATTGGCCGTTTCCCTGTCGCTGCAAAATATGCTTACCAACGTCATCGGCGGCTTCACCATTCTTTCCACCCACCCCTTCCACTCCGGCGACTATGTGGAGATCGCCGGGCAGTCCGGCACGGTGCAGGAGATCAACATGACCTACACCCGCCTCGCCACCTTTGACAACAAGCTCATTTCCATTCCCAACAGCGCCGTGGTCGCGGCGCAGATCGTCAACTACTCCGCCGCCGACACCCGCCGGGTGGACATCCCCGTCTCCGCCTCCTACGACGCCCCCACCCAGAAGGTCATCGACGCGCTGGTGCAGGCCGGAACCATGGACAATGTGCTTCTGACCCCCGCCCCCAGCGCCTGCGTGAGCAGCTACGGCGACAGTGCCATTGCCTACACCCTTCGCGTCTGGGTGAAGACCGAGGATTACTGGGACGTGTATTTTGCCATGACCCAGCGGGTCAAGGACGTCTTCGACGAGCAGGGCATCACCATGACCTACCCCCATCTGAACGTACATCTGGATAAGTAAAGCATACCGCCCTCCCAAATGGGGAGGGCGGTACTGTGTGATAATCACATAGATAAAACTTCCAGCAGCGCCATGACGCCGATTCCCGGCAGTCCCAGAAATCCCGCCACCAGCACCGTCACGGCGTTGATGGGGAAGTACGCCCCCGTGAACGCCGCCACGGAATTGAGCAGCCACAGGCACAGAAAGCCGCACCCGGAGTGTATGCCGACCTTGAAGATCAGCTTCATGGGCATCAGCAGCAGCCGCACCAGCACCAGCGCGACCAGGGCAGGGATGAGCAACGTAACAAATTTTTCCATAGGCACCTCCGAATAATCAGGCTTGTTCCGGTTAAGCTACCTGCGGACAGCAAAGGAACGGGAACCAAACGTGACGACGGTTGCTTTCGCCCATTTCATTTACTGTCAAGTGTGTCGCCGAACGCGCAGCGGTATGACGCGAATTAGGAACTCTGAAAACAAGCTTCTTCTGCTTTCTCGCGGCATCAGACAGAATGTATTTTCTCTTTGATACCATTTTCTGATTAAAATACTTATTTTAATCGGAAGCGAGCGGGCGAAAAAGATTTGTGTTCAGCGATTCCTGCGCAGGGAGAAGGGAACGTCTCACCTGCGTACATTCTGCCACAGATTTTTTGCGAATAAACGAAAACCGGAGTAGCGATGCACATGCCGCGTGTGCGTCGGCTCCGGTTTTTGTACTTGTCCTCTCCCCTGCCCACAACATCCTGTGTCCTGCCAAAAAAAATCTTCGTTTTTCTGCGAAATTCTCTGCTGCCCCGCCGTTGTCCCTGTTGGGAAGGTGTGGTATAATGACGGAAAACGACTTTTTCTGCGAGGCACCGAAATGATAACCGAACCTGTCAAAATTTCCCAGAGCGACATTCGCAGGCTGCTCTCCGCCGCCAATCCGGATGCAGCGCTGCTTTACCTTTACATAAACAGCGGCAACCGCCCCGAGGGCGCGGAAGCCGATCTGCATTTCAGCGCCCCCCGCTACGGCTGCGCCGCCGCTACCCTGCGGCAGCTGGGTCTGTGGCCGGAAGACCGTCCCAGCCACATCGCCCCCGGCGAGCGTCCCAGCTACTGCGAAAAGGACGTGCTGGACGCCATGGATTCGGACAACACCTTTAGGAGCCTATACGGCGAGGTGCAGCGTCTGCTGGGTCGGAGCCTGAACACGGAAGAACTGAAAATCCTTCTGGGCTTTGTGCGCTACCTGGGACTGACCGCGGACGTGATCTCCCTGCTGGTGTGCTACTGTAAAGAACGCGCTCGACAGAGAGGAAGTCTGCGCAATCCGTCTCTGCGCACCATCGAGAAGGAAGCCTACAACTGGGCGGAACGGGGCATCGACACCGTAGAGGAAGCCGCCGCCTTCATTCAGGCGCAGAACGTGCGCAATTCCCGGCTGTCCCGGCTGATGAACCTGATCCAGATCCGGGGGCGCAGTCTCACCGCCGCCGAGGAGCGCTATGCCCAGAGCTGGCTGGACATGGGCATGGACGACGAGCTGATCTCCATGGCCTACGAGCGCACCTGCCTGAACACCGGCGGGCTGAACTGGGCATACATGAATAAAATTTTGCAGCGCTGGCAGCAGCAGGGCTTCCACAGCGCCGAGGACGTCCGCACCGGCGACCGGAAGACGGGCGTCCCGAAGGGTGCCTCCGGCCAGCTGGGCGAAGCAGAGCTGGAAGCCATTCAGAAAGTATTGCAGGAGGGATGATTCGTGGGATACAGTGCGGAAGTGGTCCAGCGCGCCCGGGCGCGTCTTGCCCAGGCGAAGGAAGACCGGGAGTCGGAAAACAGACAGCATTTGGCTCAGGCCTACGCCAAAGTCCCCCGCATCCGGGAAATCGACATGCTTCTGCGCCGCACCATGGCGCAGGCCGCTCAGGCGGCCTTTTTGCAGGGTTCTGACGGTCAGGCGCTGCTGGAACAGGCGCGGCGGGAAAACCTCAGCTTACAGCAGGAACGGGCAGCGCTGGCCGCGGCGAACTTTGAGGATGGCTTCTTGGACGAAAGCCCCATCTGTGACAAATGCGGCGGCAGCGGCTATGTGGGCACTACCATGTGCGAGTGCTTAAGCGAGCTGTGCCGTCAGGAGCAGAAAAAGGAAATTTCCGTGCTGTCCAACAGCCGGGAAACCTTCAGCCAGTTCCGGCTGGACTACTACCCCGACGCCGTTGACCCCAAATACGGCGCCAGCCCCCGCACCATTATGGAGCGGACGCTGAACATCTGCCGCCGGTACGCCGCGACCTTCACCCCCAACGCGGGAAATCTGCTGTTCATCGGCGGGACGGGGCTGGGAAAGACCTTCCTGTCGGCGTGCATCGCCCGGACAGTGACCGACCGGGGCTACAGCGTTGTTTACGAAACTTCCAGCCACCTGTTCTCCAAGCTGGAGCAGGCGAAATTCAGTCCCAGTGATGACACCCGCCGGGAAGCGGCCAAACTGACGAACAGCGATCTTCTGATTCTGGACGATCTCGGCACGGAAATGCCCGGGCAGTTCGTCACAGCCGCGCTGTACAGCTTACTCAACGACAGAATGATGGCCGTCAAGCCCACGGTCATCTCCACCAACCTGAATGTGGACGAGCTGAGCCGCCGCTATTCCCCCCAGATCGCGTCCCGGCTCCACGGTGACTTCCAGCGTCTGACCTTCGTGGGAAACGACATTCGGGTACTGAAAAACAGAGGTTTATGATGAAAACAGGTATTTTATTCGATTTGGACGGCACGCTCCTGGACACGCTAGCCGACCTTGCCGACAGCGTCAACCACGTTCTTGCATCCTTTGGCTATCCCCAGCGCACGGTGGAGGAAGTCCGCCAGTTCGTGGGCAACGGTGCTGCCCGTCTGATTGCTCAGGCCGTCCCGGAGGGTGCGAACCCCGCCCCGGTGCTTGCGGCGTTCCAGCCCTATTACAGCGCCCACTGCCAGATCAAAACCAAGCCCTATGAGGGCATTCCGGAAGCGCTGGCCGCGCTCCGGGAGCGCTACCCCCTCGCCATTGTTTCCAACAAGCCGGACGCGGCGGTCAAAACCCTCTGCGCCGACATTTTCCCCGGCATTTACGCCCGTGGGGAAAGCCCTGACTGTCCCCGTAAGCCCGCCGCGGACATGGTTTACAAGGCCATGGCATCCATTGGCGCCGATACGTGCATCTACGTCGGCGACAGCGACGTGGACGTCCTGACGGCGAACAACGCCGGTGTCCCCTGCCTCAGCGTTCTCTGGGGCTTCCGGGACAGAGCCTGCATGGAATCGGTGGGTGCGAAGCATTTCTGCGAGACGCCCGCGCAGTTGGTCGCGGACATAGAGGAGATCATCCATGGCAAATGAATTTTACGCTCTGATGGGCCGTATGCGCTACATAACCCGCTGGGGTCTGATGCGCAACACCTTTTCCGAAAACATTTCCGAGCACAGCCACATGACCGCGGTGCTGGCCCATGCTCTGGCGCTGATCCGTCGGGACATTCTGAACCTCCCCGCCCCCGACCCTGACCGCTGCGCCGTGGCGGCGCTGTACCACGACGCTTCGGAGATCCTGACCGGCGACCTGCCCACGCCCATCAAATACTACAATCCGGACATCAAGACCGCCTACAAAGAGGTGGAGCGCATTGCGGGCAACCGTCTGCTGGACATGCTCCCGGCCGAGCTGCGCTCCAGCTACACCCATTATGTGCTGGAGGACGACGCGGAGCTGGAACCCTTCGTCAAGGCCGCAGACAAGCTGTCCGCCCACATCAAGTGTCTGGAGGAGCAGAAGGCAGGCAACACAGAATTCGACTCCGCGGCGCTGCAGACTCTGGACGCGCTGAAAGCCATGAACAGCCCTGAGCTGGAATGGTTTCTAAACAACTGTCTGCAAGCCTTCACGCTGAATCTCGACCAGCTGTAGCACTTGACGGTTGACGGAAAATATGCTACCATAGGCTGTGTCGATGTGCTGACATTTGTTATGTAATTTTATATCCCCCGTCATGGGGGGACATGCCGCTGTGGTGGAATAGGTAGACACCCGAGACTTAAAATCCCGCGGGCCGGATGCAGCACCCAATCCGAAAAGTGCTTGCAAACAACCAACTTTTTCGATTTGATTTTTCTCTGTGTTGGAACATCCCTCCAACACATCCCTCCAACTTCATATCCCTTCATTTGAAGGGATTGAATACGCCGCTATGGTGGAACAGGTAGACACTGCAGACTTAAAATCTGCCGAAGAGTGATCTTCGTACCGGTTCGATTCCGGTTAGCGGCACCATCTGGAATCTCAGAGCAGTTTTTCTGCTCTGAGATTCTATTTTTCTGGCAAAATGGAAAGAATTGCGTTCGCGGACGATAGCTTATTATTCTCGTCCAGATGCGTGTAAATATTGGCTGTTGTACCTATTGTGCTGTGACCAAGCCAAGCCTGAATTTCTTTTAAGCTTACGCCCTGGGAGAACAAAAGTGAAGCACAGCTGTGCCTAAGCTCGTGGAAGCGGAAAACAGAGTATTACTCGTGGTAGCGGAAAGCAGAATATGCTATAATGCAGACAGGCTATGGTTTTGCCGTAGCCTGTTTTGCATGGAAAGGGGAGGATTACGCATGGCACGAAAAAGCCGGAAGCATCAGACTGTAGCGCTGCCACATCCGCACTCAGAGACTGCTGGGTATATCCGTTTGTCTGTCACAGGAAAGGGCGGCGATGGTTCCATAGAAAACCAAAAGAAAATTATTGAAGCGTGGGGGCAGGAAAACCAGCATCCCATATTGCGATGGTACATTGATGCAGGATGGAGTGGCAGAACATTTGATCGACCGATGTTTCAGAAGCTGATTGCAGATAGTGAACGGGGCGAGGTTGACTGTGTTGTAGTCAAGGATCTCTCCCGCCTAGGCAGAGATCACATCGCAGTTGGATATTATCTGGAGGTCTTCTTCCCTATGAACTGTGTTCGTTTTGTTTCAATTAATGACGACTTC
>ERZ827512.667-NODE-667-length-42501-cov-6.454154_pt1 | contig 42501 bp, 26 predicted proteins | sample MGYA00519916_ERZ827512 | MGnify/ENA primary metagenome ERZ827512 (study PRJEB31778, sample SAMEA3449335) | human gut metagenome | biome: human gut; feature: human-associated habitat; material: faeces | place: United Kingdom | collected 2010/2012 ... | reverse complement strand
TCCGTGTCTCAGTACCAATGTGGGGGGTTAACCTCTCAGTCCCCCTATGTATCGTCGCCTTGGTAAGCCGTTACCTTACCAACTAGCTAATACAACGCATGCCCATCCTTTACCACCAAAGCTTTCAACTCCGAAAGATGCCTCCCGAAATATTATGGGGTATTAGTACCGATTTCTCAGTGTTATCCCCCTGTAAAGGGTAGGTTGCATACGCGTTACGCACCCGTCCGCCGGTCGCCATCAATAGTATTGCTACCATTATGCTGCCCCTCGACTTGCATGTGTTAAGCCTGCCGCTAGCGTTCATCCTGAGCCAGGATCAAACTCTCCATTGTATAATTTAATGTATTGTTAGAGTCCTGACTGTTTCTTATTTCCTAAAAGGAAATTGACAGATAAATACTACACTTTTTCTCAAGTTTACCAGTAATTCAAAGAACCATTTTTCGGAAACCTTTCCACTTATTTTCGGAACGGAAAGTGGTGCAAAGGTAAAACCTTTTTTCGAATCCACCAAATTTTTGAAGAACTTTTTTCGAAGCTTTTTCAAAACCTCTCCGCCTGTTTTCGGAGCGGAAAGTGGCGCAAAGGTAAAACCTTTTTTCGAATCCACCAAATAATTTTCCAAGAACTTTTGCAACTTCGAACCTCCGTTTCCGCCTGCCGCGGGTTTACGGCTGTAAACCTGAGACTTCGATAAGAACGTCGATTTTCTGATTGCGGGTGCAAAGGTAGCGACAATTTCGGAATCTGCAAATATTTCGCGGTTTTTTTTCTCGAAATCGGCTTATTTTTCTCCGACAGGGGAATCATACCTTTTATATATATAAGCGACGGGCCTCCCTCCGCGGAAGACCCGTCGCACGGAACCTGGAAACGGCTACAACCAGCCGTCGGCGGAATTGCTCTGCGAGCGGACGGTCACATAGAAACTCTGCGACACGACCGTGCCCTCGAATCCCCTGGCCGAAACGGTTACCCTGGCCTGCCCTACCTTCTTGGGCAGCATCCGCAGAACGCCGTCGCTGACATTCACCCGCACGACCGACTCGTCGTTGGCCACGGCATCGTATTGCGAAACCGCATCGTCGGTAAAGTAATCGGCCAGCGCGACGCTGCTCGTCGGCGTATCGGTCTTCAACAACCGGTTGGCGATCCGCGCCGTGACCCGAGGTGGCGTCTTTTCGCCGAACGCGACCTTGATATTCTCCAACAGCAGGTTGGCGTCGAGGTAACCCGCCCCCATTTTCCCTTTGTATTCGTCGAGCAAAAGCGTCGGCCCATCATAACGCTTGGTGCCCGTCAAGTAAGGATCGATCGGATGGACGCTTTCGAGCAACAGCTTCTTGTATGCGTCGGCCGTCATGCGGTAGCCCAGCTGCGAAAGATAGGAGAGTCCCAGCGCCGCAACGCCCGACACATGGGGACAAGCCATCGACGTACCCTGCATATAGCCGTAGACATTGCTATCGGTCAACCCCTGCCGGCGCTCGTCGTCGTAATAGGTCACCGACGGATCGCTCAGGATAGTGCTGAGCACGCCGCCGTTATCCGTTCCCAAACTCGAATTGTAGAGATCGCCGCCCGGCGCCGTAATGTCGACCTCGTCGTTATAACAGGTATAATAGGCCGGCAGAAAATCCGATCCCATGGCCGCCACCGAGACGACGGCCTCGTAACTGGCCGGATATTCGGAGACGTCCCCGAACAGATCGCCGTCGTTACCGGCGGCAAAAATCACTACTCCTCCTTCGATCGGCGAATCGGGATCGTTCTTGCCGGCGTTGGCGATAAAGTAGTCAATCGCCGCCTTTTCGGAAGAATTCATGAACCACTGCCGCATGGCCTCCATCTCATCCTTGCTGCCCGTCGAATAAGAATATCCATAGCTGCACTGACAGATCAGCGCACCGTTGTCGGCCGCATAGCGGAACGCATCCTCGGTGGGATAGCTTCTCTTGTCGGGATCGCCAAAGATCTGGCACGACATGATCTTCACGCCGCCTGCGCCGTTACGGCCCCCGGCGATGCCGCAAACGCCCCGATCGTTGTCGTTGACCGCCGCGATCGTACCGGCCACATGCGTTCCGTGGTCGGCGTTGGAGTAGTAGATCTGCCCCTGATACACCTCCCTGTCCGCATACGACCAGTCGAGCTCCGCCGTGTTGTTGACGAAGTTGTATCCGTGCTGGTCGCCTTTCGTCGGGTTGGGATTGACCCAGATATTGGCTTGCAGATCGGGGTGCGTATACTGGACGGCCTGGTCGATCACCGCCACGACGATGTCGCTGCTGCCCTGATTTTTCTTCCACGCGTCGAACAGGTTGACGTCGGCGCCCGCCTGAGTGACAAGCACCTGATAACCCGTATTGTCGTAATGCCACTGCGCCGGCAGGAGCGGATCGTTCATCGGCATCGACGCACGGGTCGCAGCCGCCGCGGCGCTCCGCAGCGGCCGGGCCGGAAAACGGTTTTTCAACCGCGGGCAACGCGCATATTCGAGCACCTCGATCCGGCCGTCGTGGCTCAATTCGCCGACCATTTCACGCAGGGGAAGCGACTCGTCGAAGGTAACCACGTACCATTGGTGCAGACCGAAAGCGCGGTGGCGCTCCTCGAAGCGGGGATCGGAGCCGAACAGCGGCCGGATGCCGTCGACCCCCACGGCCGCGAGCAGCTCGTCGGCCGTGGCGAATCCCGCACGGGTCGCCGAAGCCGAAGCCAGCGCGGCGGCCAGCGAATCGGCGGCCGACGGACGGAACTTGACGATCAGCTGTCCCTCGACGGCGCCTTCGGCGTCGTAGATGACCTTCACGCCCGCGGACGAGCCGCCGCCCTGCGAAAAAGTCTCCTCCGGATCGTTCGTACATGCCGCCAGCGACACGATACCTGCCAGCAACAGAATCTTTTTCATCATATACATTCTCAATTATAGCTTTCAAAGATACGAATAAGCGAGGGCAATGTCAAATTTATTTGAACATTGCCGAGCGGGAGTATCTTCGGCACAGCCAAAGATACGATTAAGCCGAGCGCAATGCAAATTTATTCGAACATTGCCGAGGCGAAGTATCTAAGACGAAGTCAAAGATAGTAAAAGTCGAGACAAGTTTTGCAATTGAAGATAAAAAACAAATCCGGATTCGACTTATCCGACGACGGGCAGGCATCTCCCCCGACGCAGACGCGAAGAACGGCGACGCCGCACGCCGGTCGCGCGATTCTCAGGAATCGACCGGAGGGGCAGCTCGCGGACAGGCCGAAATGAAAATCCGGGGAATACGATCCGCAGCACGGGAAAATTCGGATTTTTTGCTACTTTTGTCGAAAATTGTACGAACGATGAATTTCAAGAAAATCACGATACTGCTCCTCGTGCTCCTCGTGGCGGATCAGGCGCTCAAAATCTGGATCAAGACCCACATGACGCTCGACGAGGCGATTATGATCGTCCCCACGTGGTTCCAGTTGCGTTTCATCGAGAACAACGGCGCGGCGTTCGGCATGCGGCTCGCGACGGGCGGAGCCTTCGATTGGGGGAAACTGGCGCTGAGCCTCTTCCGGCTGGCGATGATCGGTCTGCTGGGATACTATCTCCGTTATCTGGGCAAACGGAAAACACCCGCCGGCGTACTGGTGGGACTCACGCTGATTCTGGCCGGAGCGATCGGCAATATGATCGACAGCGCATTCTACGGTCTGATCTTCTCCGCCTCGACTCCGACCGAAGTGGCGCACTTCGGCGGCAGCTATGCACCGCTGATGATGGGGCGCGTGGTGGACATGTTCTATTTCCCGCTCTTCCAGTGGAACGGCGTGCCGGGCTGGCTGTCGTTTCTGGTCGACAGCCGCAACTACTTTTTCGGCGCCATCTTCAACCTGGCCGACGCCTACATCTCGGTGGCAGTGGTCTATCTGCTGATTTTCCAGTACAAATTCTTCAAATAGGGTCGTCCCTGCAAAAAAATCCCGCCAAAATTTGCGGGGGGGGGGATTTTGCGTATCTTTGTGCGCACAAACAGTTTAGTTAACGCATAAACACACGTAGACCATGAAAAAGATCTTACTTTGTCTGGCGCTTTTCTGTCTCGCAACGGGTCCCATCTCGTGCGGCGACAGCAATACCGACGACGGCACGGAACAGGGCGGCGGCGGCAACGGCGGTGACGGAGGAGGAACCGGACCTGAACCCGAGCCCGGAAATCCCGAAATCACACCCGAGCAGCACAAGGCCAAACTCGAAACGATCGGCAAGGAGGTAGCCGCCCAGTTCAACCCCGAAGACAGCAAAGCGGCTATCGAATCGCTCACGGCTCTCGAAGAGCTGCTCGCATTCGATGACGAGGACGTAGCCCCCTCACCCGCTCCGAAGACGTATGCGGTCGCAACGGCCAAGTCGCTGGCAGCGGTCGCCGCAGGGCCCGACGTCCATGCGCTCACCTCGCTGATCGTCCGCGCGACGACCACCGAAAAGTACACGCTCGACGAATGGGCGGGCGACTACGTGATCGAAGACGGCGAACCCGTCAAGAAGGGCGAATTGGCGAACCAATACCGCCTGACATGGGCCGACGCGGCCGGCACGCAGTCGGAGGCGCTCTTCACCTATTCGGCGGGCGGTGTGGAATACACCCGCGTGGACGGCTATGCGATCGTCATTCCGCAGGATTGGAACCTGTCGCTCAAAGTCGCCGGCCACGAAGAGCTGAGCGTCGTGGGCAAGAGCAACGTTTCGGCCGATGGCCTGACGCTCGCCCCCGAAGTGACGGTGACGCTCAACGGCGGCTATGTGGCTGCGGCCAAGGTGAACGCCGACCCGAAGCAGGTGACGGCCAACGCCTCGTTCACGAAGAACGGTACGCAGATCGTCGACGCCTATGCTAAAATGGTATGCGACGGCCTGACCGACCCCGACAACTGGATCGTCGAGGAGGAGTACGACTGGAACGGCGACGGCGTCATCGACGACACCGACACCTACATCGATCCCGAAGATCACATCGTCGATCATGTCAAGACGGGCGAAGGCTACGTGACGGTGATGGGACTCAAACTCACCCTTTCGGGCGACATCGCCAAGATCATTCAGCAGGTGAACGCGATCGCCGACACCAGTACGGCGACAGGTTCGCAGCAGGAGGCCGACGCCTACAACACCAATGCCAAGGCGAAACTCGCCTACACGGCCGACAACTCGACGATGGCCGACGTCAAGATGCAGAGCTACTCCTACAAGGATTACATCTACGTCTGGAATCCCGACACGCAGACCGGCGACAACCAAGTCGTCACCCGTTACGACATCGAACCGGTGCTGGAATTCGCCGACGGCTCGAAGATCGCTATCGAGGAGTATGTGGAAACCGGATTCGACTCGCTCACCAAAACGTTCGAAGATCTGGCCGACGCCTACATGGACCTCATCGACGGGAAATAAACCCTGAACCCCGCCAACAAAGAAGAGGGAACGGCTCGTGCCGCGTCCCTCTTCTTTTGCCCGTTATGACGAATACGCTGACCCGACTGCTGCTCACCGCCGCGCTCTGCGGGCTGTTCCTGCTTTCCGAAGCACAGGAACGGAACGCCGTGTCCGCGCCCGATCCGGCTGCACCCCGAATGCCGGCCGACAGCATCTCGCGCGACTACCGGCTCGACGGCGTCGTGATCGGGACGCAGCGTCCTCCCTCGCCGCTGGGAAGCATCGCCGAAGGACGGTTCCGGCTGCTGATGCGCAACAGCAGCGCACTGCCGCGCTTCGCGGGAAGCATCGACCCGATGCGCATTCTGCAACTCATGCCGGGCGTGCAGACCGCCGCCGAGGGAAACAGCGGACTCTACGTGCGCGGCAACGACGCCGGTCAGAACCTCATCCTGCTGAATCAGGCACCGCTCTACGCCCATGCGCATCTGCTGGGATTCTTTTCGGTCTTCAATCCCGGACAGGTGGCTTCGTTCGAGCTCTCCAAGACGGGCGGCGGACGCATCGAAACGGCCATGCAGCCCGCGACGGTCGTCGTGCAGAGCCGCGAAGAGACCGGCGTCCGATGGGGCGTCGAAGGCGACCTGGGAATCATCGCCTCGCAGGCGACCGTCACGGCTCCGCTCACAGACCGCGCGGCGCTGTTTCTCTCGGGACGCCGCTCTTACACGGGATGGCTCATCGGCGCCCTTTCGCCGAAAGGCGAAGACGACCTGAATTACCGGCTCCAAGATTACGACGCCACGCTCGCATGGCAGATCGATGACCATAACAAACTGATCGTCAACAGCCACTACGGCGACGACCGCACGCATATCACCTACAACGAAGGGTTGCTCGGCGGGCGGCTGCAATGGTATGCCTCCGTCTCGTCGGCCACGCTGCGCAGCGAACTTTCGCCCACGACGCACATGGAGAACGCACTCTACTATTCGCGTCTCGACACCCGTCTGACCGCCTCCACGACGGGTATTTCGGCCCAAGCGCCCTCGTCGATCGGCGACCTGGGATACAAACACAGCACCCGTTGGCACATCGGCCGCCTGCAACTGGCCGCAGGTCTGCAATATGCCTACCGCCGCATCCGCCCGCAGCACATCGCCTCCGACTACGGAGGGATCGCCGACGCCGGACGGGGGCCTCGCTACGACACGCACGAATTGGCGCCCTTCCTGGCCGCGACGATTCCGCTGACGCACAGCCTCACGTGCGACGCCGCACTGCGCTACGGGTTCTATCTCCTGCAAGGAGACGGGCGAATCGCCTCCTACCGCCACGCCTCGCCCCAGCCGAGCCTCTCGCTCGACTGGCAGGTCGCACGCGGCAGCCGGCTGCGGGCCTCCTACAACTACATCACGCAGTACATCCACAAAGTCCCCTCGTCGAACATCAGCTTCTCCACCGACTTCTGGATGGCGCCGACCCGACGCACGCCGCCGCAGCATACCCATCATGCGGCGCTCGGCTACTTCGCCGAAGCGGCCGGCGGGCGGCTCAACTTCTCGGCCGAGGCCTATTACCAGCGCATGTACCGCGTATTGGAGTACAACGCGCCGCTCACGGGTATGGTCAACAACCGTTACGAACTGGAACAGTACCTCCATTCGGGCGACGGCGAAGCCTACGGCATGGAGTTCATGGTCTCTTACGCCGGTCGGAAATTCAACGGATGGATCAGCTACACGCTGGGGAAATCGGTGCGTCAATTCGCCGCCCTCAACGACGGACTGCCCTTCCCCGCTTCGCTCGACCGGCGGCACGACCTCTCGCTTGCGGCGAGTTACATGCCGGGCGAACGCTGGGAGTTGTCGACGGTCTTCGTCTACGCTTCGGGCGGCACCTATACCCCGACGCGCGACCTCTACATCGCCGGCGGTTCGTTCGTCCGCGGACACGGCTCCTACAACGGCGCCCGCCTGCCGGATTACCACCGGCTCGACCTGTCGGTCACCTACTGGCTGCGGCGGAAACCGTGGCGCAGCGGCATCAATCTCTCCCTCTTCAACCTCTACGCCCACCGCAACCCGCTCTACATCTCGTGGCCGGTGCTCGTCGACGAAGAGAAGCACGAATACCAGATCCATCCGCGCCGGCATTACCTCTACACCGTCATCCCCTCCGTAAGTTGGATTTTCAAATTCTGAATGCACCGTGAAACGATCCGTCATCCTGCTGTTTACGCTGCTGGGCAGCTGCCTGGGCAAGGTCTCGACCGATACGGAATACCATCGTCAGCTGGTAGTCGAAGGGAGAATCGAAGCCGGCGGGCCGGCCGAGGTGATGCTCTCCGAGAACCTTCCTTTTCTGGATGTCATTACCGAACAGACGCTCGAAGCGGCCGTCGTCCGCTATGCGAAGGTGACCGTCACCTCCGACGACGGGCAAAGCGAAATCCTTACGGGCTACTACGACCGCAACTATCCGACCCGCTTCGTCTACCGATCGGCACGCCTGCACGGCCGCACAGGCGGCACCTATACGCTCACGGTCGACTATCGGGGACGAACCTGCACGGCCGTCACGACCGTCCCCGAACCGATCCCCCTGCGGGAACTGCGCGCCGAACCGGTCTGCGACTCGCTCTTCACGCTGCAAGCCCTCTTCGACGATCCTCCGGCCAAGAACGCCTACTTCGCCGAGTGCCGCACGACGGATCCCGGCGCCTACTCCCCTGCACTGATGGGCGTGGTCGACGACTCGGTGCTCGACAACGGCGGTTCGGTGACGCTGACCGTCAACCGGCCGCTCCAATACCTCAAAATCAAGGACTACAAACAGTATTTCCGGCCCGGCGAGACGGTCGACGTCCGTTTCAGCCATATCTCCTCCCCGACATTCGATTTCTGGAGCCGGCTCGAAAACGAGATGCTCAACGCCATGAACCCCGTCTTTCCGGCCTACGAAAACCTCCCGTCGAACATCGAGGGCGACGCCCGCGGCATTTGGAGCGGATACGGCAGCTCCTACTACCGCATTACGATGCCACAGGAAAACGATAGCAAAGAAACGACCGTTTTTCCGCCGGCATAGCTCGAACGAGTCGTCCCTGCACGCGGTTTGGAGCAAACGATCCGAGAAATCCGCCGCTCTCTCCGCGGAAGCCCCCCGCCGGCCCTCCGCACCGGCGGACGGCAGCGACCGATCGCCGTTCGCCGATGCCCGCTGACGAGCGCAGACACGCCCTACCGCAGCCATGAACCGGCAAACGGCAGGAGATTATCGCAGACCGTCAATTTTTTTCGCGGAAAATAGCGGAAGTTTCCAAAAAAGTATTACCTTTGCACCACGCAAACCAACAAGGTGCGTACCCATGCCCAGGTGGCGGAATAGGTAGACGCGCACGTTTCAGGTGCGTGTGCCGCAAGGCGTGCAGGTTCGATTCCTGTCCTGGGCACCAGATATCCTGCTGATTCGTCAGCAGGATATTTTTTTCGATTCCCGTGAAAATCCCGTATCCGTTCCGAACGCCCTTTCCCGACAATCCGCAACTGCACTCCTTCGAGTCCGAATCCCGATTCCACCATCGACAGGTATACTGTTTCGGCGCCCCCTTTGGCCGAAACCACCGCCCCGATCAAAACAACGGTGCTCCCGCCGTCCCGCGAAGAGTCCCTCCCCTCTTGCAGTATGGCGGAATAGTATTATATTTGTAAGGATTTTAGACCAATGAAGGCAGAGGAATCGATACTGATCGAACGATTGAAGAAGGGCGAACGCACGGCTTTCAACGAACTCTACGGCATATTCTGGGCACCATTAGTCAATTATGCGGAGCTCATCGTCGGCGACGAAAACGCGGATGACGTCGTACAGGAGGTTTTCGTCCGCATCTGGGTCGGCCGCGACAAACTGCGCAACGACGGTTCGCTGCGCGGCTATCTTTTGCGTGCGGTCTACCGCACCGCGCTCAACGTACTACGGTCGAAAAACTATGCCTCGTCCTACCGGTCGCAGACAAAACTGCAAATCGAACAGCAACTCTGCACCTATTACGACCCCGACGAAAACGAAATTATCAGGAATCTTTACGCACGGCAGATCGCCGACGAACTCGACGCAGTCGTCGAAACGCTCTCGCCGAAATGCCGCGAAGTATTCCGTATGAGCCATTTCGAGGGGCTGTCGAACAGAGAGATCTCGGAGCGGCTGAATATCAGCGTTTCGACCGTCGAGAATCATATCAACAATGCGTTGCGGCAATTACGCGGCAAACTGGGCCATCTGAAAATGTTTTTGCTGTTGACGATTTACATCTTGGGACAATAAAAGCGGTCGACGAATAGGTGCTTTCCCCGACTCGTGTGTATTATAATCGGAAAGTCAATACGCACGACCGTGAAAAACGAAGACTCGCAACATCCGTTCAACGAACGGATCATTTGGAAATATTTCGACGGGACAGCTACTTCCGAAGAGGAACAGGAACTGTCGCAGTGGTTAGCAACCAGTGAAAAACACCGGCGCGAAGTTGCCGAACTACGCGCCGTCCGACAACGATTCGCAAAGTGGCGTTCGACCCTCTACGGTCCGGCGCGTTTCATCCGTTCGCTCAACCGACTCAACAGTCGGATCGATGCGCTCGAAAACGCTCCCTGCACGGTGCAGCGGCCCCATCGTCTCTCGAACCTTTTCGGACACATTCGTATACACTCCCTGCTCCGAACGGCTGCGGTCGTCGCAGTCGTGGCCCTGACCGGTATGTTCGCATGGCGTACCGCCCTGATGCTCGCGCCGATCACTTACTTCAATGCCGACACGACGATCATGCACGTAGCGATGCCCGATGGCTCCGACATCTGGCTTACACCCGGATCGACGCTCTGCTACGACGAGACATTTCACACCGACGAACGCCGCGTACATCTCGACGGCGAAGCCTATTTCGACGTCGAGCACGACGCCAAGCATCCTTTCGACGTCGTTACTCCCAATCTGCGCGTGCGCGTGCTCGGTACGGTTTTCAGCGTCCGATCGCTGCGCGGCGACCACATGGCCGAGACGACGCTGGCCGAAGGCGCCGTATCATTGCAGCGCGCCGACGGCAGCAATCTGATCCGGTTGCACCCCGGCCAGCGCGCCATCTACGATACGCAGGACGAACAACTCGAAATCAAGGAGGTCCCCGTCGGAGATCATCTGGCCCTGAGCTACGGTATCATCACACTCGACGGCGTTCCGCTCCGGCAAATCGCCGACCGCATCGAGGAGCTATACGGCGTGAAACTGCGTCTGGTCGACGACGATGCACCCGATGCCAACTACAATTTCAGTTTTCAGAAAGACACCCCGATCGAAGACGTGATCGAATTGTTACAATTCATCTCAGGCACACGTTTCGAAATCCTGCGGTATCCCGATTCCGACTGAATCCGCGCGCCGGAATCGGTTGCGATCCCTGTCGGCTACCGCTCCCGCAAGGGAACAGGAACAGACGATTGCCCAAACTCATACAAACTTTCATACTAACAACCTAATCACTACTCATCCATGAAAAAAATCGGTTTATTCCTGACGGGATGGTGTCGGATGCTTCTGTGCGTCGGGTTGGCTGCATTGCCGTCGGCGTCGCTCGGTGCAAGGGGCGAGTTACTCGCCGACCAGCGTCTCAACCTGAACTTGTCGTTCGGCAGCGCATCGCTGCGCGAAGTGGTCTCGGCATTCACCGAGCAGACAGGAGTGGTCTTCTCCTACGAAACCTCGCTCGGCAAACGGACGCTCTCCGACGTGCATGTCGTCATCCAAGACGCTCCACTCGAAGAGATGCTCAATACGCTGTTCTACGACACGGGCATCTCCTGGAAGATCAAGGATCACGTGGTGGCTCTCACCGCCATACCCTCGTCGAAAAAAAACGTGTCGACAGGCTCCGCCCCCTCTCCCTCCGCCAACCGTAAGCCGGTCGTGACAGGGCGCGTGGTCAATGAAGAAGGCGAACCCCTCGTCGGCGTGAACGTATTGGTGAAAGGCACTACGCAAGGGACGTCGACCGATATCGACGGAAGCTATTCGATCGCCGTTGCGGACGACGACGTGCTCCAATTCACCTATTTGGGTTACGGTTCAGCCGAATGGCGCGTAGGCACGCAGACCCGCATCGACGTCGTTCTGAAAGAGGACAAACAGATGCTCGACGAAGTAGTAGTAGTCGGCTACGGTACAGTGAAGCGTCGCGATCTGGTCGGCGCCGTCGATCAAGTCGACAGCAAGGTTTTCTCCGAACGTTCGAATCCGAGCATCTCGCGGTCGCTGCAAGGCGCCATTCCCAACCTCAACATCTCGATGCGCGACGGCAAACCCTCGCGTGCAGCGACGATCAACATCCGCGGTACCGGTTCGATCGGTTCGGGTGGCGGGGCATTGGTGCTCATCGACGGCGTGGAAGGCGACCTGGAAACGGTCAACCCTCAGGACATCGCCAGCGTCTCGGTGCTCAAAGATGCCTCGTCGGCTGCGATCTACGGAGCACGCGGCGCATTCGGAGTGATTCTGGTAACGACCAAATCGGCCGAAGAGGGCGAAACGAAAGTCACTTACAACGGCAGTTTTTCGCTTCACGCGCGCACGGTCAAGCCACAGCTGGTAACCGACGGCTACGAATGGACGACCGGCTATATAAACGCATGGAACGGCTATTACAACGGACAGAATCCGCTGCCATCCTACATCAACAACATCGCCCCCTATTCCGATAGCTGGTACAAGGAACTGGCACGCCGCAGCACCGATCCGTCGCTCGAACGCGTGCGCATCAACGACAAGAATCAGTACGAATACTTCGCCAACACCGACTGGATGGACGCTTTCTACAAGGATTTCAACTACTCGCACGAGCACAATATCAGCGTATCGGGCGGCAATCAGAATGCGGACTATTATGTATCGGGCCGTTTCTACGATCAGGACGGCATTTACCGCGTGGGCGACGAACGTTACAAACAGTACAACGTCCGCGCCAAAGGCAACATCCGCATCCGTCCCTGGCTGCGGTTGAATAACAACATGGATTTCACGGTGGTGGACTACCACCAACCGATGCTCTATTACAGTCTCCAACTTCCGCAGCGCATGATCGAACACGGAGGACAGCCGATCAACCCCATCACCAACCCCGACGGGACGTGGACTTATGCCGCCGTACTGAACGGTTACGCAGGCTTCGCCGAAGGATCGAGCTACCAGCAGGACGACAAATTCACCATGAAAGACAAACTGGGCATCGAGATCGACGTGGTGAAGGACGTACTGAAAATATCGGGCGATCTCTCCTACCTTTTCGCCCGCAACAAACGCGAGCGTGTGACCAATATGTATACCGGTTACCGAGGCCCCGACACTCCGATCACGGTTAACGAAAGTCAAGGCAGTACGCTGGAAAACCTGCGTCAGGACACGAACTACCTGTCGAGCAACATTTACGGAGAATACACGCCGAAACTCGGCGACGACCATACGCTCAAGCTGCTCGCCGGCTGGAACCTCGAAACGAAGAAATACCGCGGAACGACCATCAAGCGCGAAGGGCTGACCGTACCCTCGAAACCGAGTTTCGGTCTGATGGACGGTCTTACCAGCGATCCCGTCGTTTCGGGATACGACTGGAGTTACGTGGGCGCCTTCTTCCGTGCCAACTACGGCTATCAAGGCAAATATCTGGCTGAATTCAGTTGCCGCTACGACGGCTCTTCGAAATTCCCCGAAAACTCGAAATGGGGCTTCTTCCCCTCGGCTTCGATCGGCTGGCGCCTGTCGGAAGAGAAATTCATGGAGTGGTCGCGCAACTGGCTCGACAATTTCAAGATACGTCTCTCGGCCGGTTCGATGGGCAATGGCAACATCGACCCCTACAAATACATCGACTACATGACCATCAAAACCTCGACGGTCGTCATCGGCGACGCACTGGGCTCCTATACGACGGCTCCCGGAGCCATTCCGCTCTCGCTGACGTGGGAGACGGCGACCACCTACGACGTAGGCTTCGACATGGATCTGTTCCGCAACCGGTTGTCGATCGGATTCGACTGGTACCGTCGCTATACCACCGACATGTACACCGTCGGCGTGAGCCTGCCCTCCGTTTACGGCACCGACGCACCCAAAGGCAACAACGCTTCGCTCAAAACCAACGGCTGGGAACTCTCGGTCGGTTGGCGCGACAGTTTCGAACTGGGCGGCAAGGCTTTCAGCTACAACGTCAAAGCGATGGTATGGGATGCCCGCACATGGGTGACCGAATACATCAACCCGACGGGCGCACTGGGCGATTACTACGAAGGCAAGGAGCTGGGCGAAATCTGGGGCTACCGCGTAGAAGGTCTTTTCCGCGATCAGGAAGACATCGACTCGCACGCCGAGCAGTCGTTCTTGCAAACGCTCGACAAGGTGACCCGACCGGGACAAGTCAAATTCGCCGACTTGAATCAGGACGGTAAAATCGATCGGGGCGCCTACACGACCGCTGATCCGGGCGATCTTACCGTCATCGGCAACGAAACACCCCGTTACTGCTATGGCATCAATCTGGGATTCAACTGGAACGGTATCGGCATCTCGACCTTCTGGCAAGGCGTCGGCAAAAAGGATTGGTATCCGCGTTACGACTCGGGATTCTTCTGGGGCCAGTACAACCGTCCGTTCGGCTACATGCTCAAACAGCACACGGGCGACAAGGTCTATCGCGAAGAGCTCGACAACTGGGACACGGCCTATTGGCCCCGCTACACGACCTACCAGACCCACCAGTCATCGGTCAACCGTCCGCTGACGATCAACAACGACCGCTATATGCAGGATGTGTCGTATATCCGGCTGAAAAACATCACGGTCGACTATACCTTCCCCGATCGCATCTGCAAGAAACTACACATCAAAGGGTTAAAAGTATGGGTGTCGGGCGAGAACCTATGGACCTATTCGCCCATGTTCGAACACTGCGACAACTACGATCCCGAAGTGATCAACGCCGGTGACTCGGATTTCCGCACCTCCGAAGGCGACGGTTACAGTTATCCGATGCTGCGTACCGTGACACTGGGAGTCAACCTTTCCTTCTAACCTGCAAAAAATACGAACGATGAAAAAGATATTCATGCTCTTGGCGAGCGTCGCGCTCTTCGGTTCCTGCGAGGATTTTCTCTCGAAGGAGGATCCCAACAAAATCGACGCGCCGAGCTATTTCCGCAACGAAACCGATCTGCAAACCTACGTCAACGGCTTTCTGCAAACGATGAGTCCTACCGCCGCCTCCGTGGCCACGGGCGACGCCCGTACCGACTGCCTGGCATGGCGCGGCGAATACCAGTTCCTCACGGACAACTTTGATGCCGACGACCAGTCGGGCTGGGGAACGAGCGATTGGGAGGATCTGCGCAACATCAACTATTTTCTCGACAACTTCCGACAGGCGGCCGTCAGCGAGACAACGCTCGCTCACTACGAGGGCGTCGCCCGTTTCTGGCGTGCCTATTTCTATTGGAACAAGGTCAAGACTTTCGGGGCAGTGCCCTGGTACGATTCGACGATCGATTCCAACGACCACGAGGCGCTTTACAAGCCTCGCGACAGTCGCGAATACGTGATGCGCAAGATACTCGAAGACATCGAATTCGCCAGCACGTACTGCACATCGAGTTCGGCTCTGGAAGTCAACTCCGTGCAGATCACCCGATACGTCGCATTGGCACTCAAAGCCCGTATCTGCCTCTATGAAGGCACCTTCCGAAAATATCACGCGAACGATCCCTCGACAGGGAAACCATGGACGACGGACGAAGCGGAGACCTATCTGCGTGCAGCCGTGAGTGCCTGCAACGAACTGATGACCAGCAAAAAGTATTCGCTGGTCTCCGATCCGGCCAACGTTTCGACGCAGTACCGGAAGCTCTTCACGAGCGAATCCGTCTTCACGCAAGAGGTAATCTGGGCCCGCGTCTACAATGCCGAATTGAACGCGACACACAACCTCAACTCCAACTTCATCGTGCAACAGTACGGCAGCTACTCGCTGACCAAACAGTTCATCAATACCTATCTCAACCTCGACGGTTCGCGTTTCACCGACAAACCCGGCTATGAAAAGACCGCATTCATCGACGAGTTCGAGAATCGCGACTACCGCCTGATGCAAACCGTCCGCTACCCAGGCTACACTCGCAAGAACAACGGAACGGATACCCGCTATGCCCCCGATTTCGGCTACTGCGTGACAGGCTACCAGCCGATCAAATGGGTGATCGACGACACGAGTCTCGACAGCAACACCTCGCCCTGCTCCACGTCGATCCCGATTATTCGTTACGCCGAAATCCTGCTGACCTACGCCGAAGCGAAATGCGAGTTGGACGAATTCGACGAAACAGTCTGGAACGAGACGATCAAACCTCTGCGCGAACGCGCCGGTGTCGACGGAGCGATGCCTGCTACGGCCGATCCCTACATGATCGAATATTTCCTCGGTACCGTCACCGACAACGTATTGCTCGAAATTCGCCGCGAACGCGGCTGCGAATTGATATTGGAAAACGTCCGCTGGGACGATGATATGCGTTGGGGTATGGGCAAACTGGCCGAACGGCCCTGGTACGGCGTCTATGTAGGCGAGCTAGACAAAGCATACGATATGGACGGCGACGGGAAGGACGACGTCTGCTTCGTGCGCAAGGAGCCCGAACGCCCGCAGGCCGGCATCACCTATCGCGTGCTGGGCGACGATTTCTCGCTGACCGACGGCGACAGTGGTTACATCGAGTGCTACATCCGCATGACGCGCAAGTGGGACGATAAAAAATATGTGCGCCCCATACCGACGACAGCACTCAACGACAACCCCGCACTGGGACAGAACTACGGATGGGAAAAATAATAACGTACCAAACACCACGAATATCACCATGAAACGAATCAATAAATGGGCCTTGCTGCTGACCGCAAGTTATTGCGTACTGGCCGTCGGGTGCAAGGACGACGACGGGAGTTACCTCGTTCGCGAAACTGATGTCATCCAGTTTTCGAGCAATCTGGCCTCTTCGCAGCGCATCACGCTGCGTTGCAACGGCGCATGGCGCTCGGTCGTACCCGAAGATGCCCAGTGGCTCTCGACGACTCCTTCGGAGGGCGTCGGTACGGGCGAATTCGAATGGATCACCGTTTCGGCCACGCACAACCGCTCGGCCGAACGCACAGCAACGCTCTACTTGGAATGCAACGGCGTACAATATCCGATTACGGTGACACAAGCCAACGGAGCGATCATCTACGGCACACCGACGCTTGACGGAAATCTCATCGAGGGCGAAGCGTCGGAAGCCCGCATCCGGTTCACCTACTCCAACGCCTACGGCGACGAGACGATTGCGGTGAAATGCACGCCCAGCGGCGACTGCGACGGGTTGTCGGTAGCCGGCACCTCGTTCGAACTGACCAACGGCGGCGCAACGCTGGCGCTCGACATCGAGGGTACGCCGACGAAACCCGGATACGCCACTTTCGCCGTGAGCGTCGACGATCAGCCGATCGGCGAGGTGCGCGCCAAGGTCTACTCCGTCAGCGAAATGCCCGTCGAAGGACTGCCCGTACAGTGGCGTTTCAGCGAAATCATGGGCGGCGATCCCGAAAAAACGGATCTGCAAAAGCGTCAGCCCGAGTGGACGACCGACAAACATACGCTCAACTCCGATGTCGGTTCGGCCACCATCACGGTCGTCGAAGCCGAAGGCAAAACCGCGGCAGCACTGAACTCATGGGGCTACAACAACGGCCATGCTTACATCAAAGGTCTCTATTACAACGACTATTGGCTGATGACCATTCCGGTCAAATACGTCGCTTCGGGCACCGTCCTCAATGCGAAAGGCTGCTTCGGCGGATCGGGTTCGGCCGCAGCGTTCTTCCTGCTCGAATACTCGGCAGACGGCCTGACATGGCATCAGGCCGACGGCGCGAAGACGGAGACCTTCACCATCAAGGAGAAGCCGGTCGAGGCCATCTATCACGTGCAGGCTTGCGACGTACCGAAATTCCCCGACGACGCGGCATGTTCGTTCGACTGCACGTTCCCCGTCGAAGTGGATATTCCCAACGGCAACCTCTACATCCGCTTGCGGGTCTCGGCCAACATCCGTATCACACAGAACAACACCATCACGACGGGCGGAGGAGGTTCGAACCGTCTGGCAAAGACATGGTCGGTTTCCGTAGTCGAGTAATCGAAAAACAACGAATAGCATGAAAAAACAGATCATTGCGACGCTGCTCCTATTAACGACGACGGCGTCGAACATCGGTTGTACGGACGATAGTCCGGCACAAATTACCTCGCTCAAACTCAATCGCACGGAACTTACACTCCAACCCGGCGAAACCTTTCAACTGGAAGCCACGACCCGACCTGCCGACGCCGGCGTACCAATCAAATGGAGCAGTTCCAACGAGGCGGTGGCGGCGGTCGACGAACGAGGACTCGTCACAGGCACAGGTTACGGCGCCGCCCTCGTCACGGCACGCTACGGCAGTTACTCGGCCAAATGTTCCGTGACGCTGAACGCAGAACAAGTTTGGGATCCTTCGCAGGCTCTCGCGGCTCCGCTCTCATCGGACATCGTTCACAGCAAGAACGTCCTGCTGTATGCACCCCGCCGCATTTTACAGGGTTTCGACATCCTCCCGAACGGCGAGATCTACTACTCACAGGTCGGCAGCAACGCCTACACGCTCAATATCTGTCGGGCAGCAGGCCCCAACCAGAACGCCCAGGACGAAGTGATGATCCTCAAACATTTCGGCCACGGCACGCAGATCGTCGCCGAGAAAGCCTCAGACGGAAAGACTTACATTTGGCTCAACAGCAATGCCTCGGTCGACGACAGCGGCGAATACGGCAACAACTGGTCGTTCTCGCGCGTGGAGTTTGTACCCGGAACGAACGAAGCAGACGGCTATGCCGGCGATACCTTCTTCCTGAACAAGGAACAGCAGTACGATCAACAGGTGGCCGTCGATTTCGATGCACGCCGATTGCTGGTGGGTTCGCGTAAATCGGGCGTGCGCCATTTCTGGATTTTCGACCTCGACGAAGTGCTGGCCCTTCCACTCAAGGAGATGACCGTATCGGTCACCGTAGGCGGAGGTACGGGCGACAGCGAGAAGCAGACCGTCGAACGCAAGATCATGGGACACGATTTGAACGACTGCCGCGTACTGGGCAATTTCTCGTTCTCCGCAGGTACAGACAAGGAGCACGACGTCTACTCCTATTCGCATCAGGGACACGAAATCAACGGCGACTACATCTATTTCTACGAAGGAAATGCCGTCGAGAATTCGGATGATCCCGGTACCTATCAATCGAAGGCCTATGTCACCGTGTTCAACTACAACGGCCGAATCGTCGTACCACGCACCGAGGTAGCGGCTATCGCCGATGTGAACGGACTGGCCTCCGAAGGCTTCACGCAAACGGGTTACGCCGAAGGCGAATGCATCAAAGTCAAGGAGGGCAAACTCTATCTGGGAATGGCATGCCGTGACGGATCGTCGAGCAACCGGTACGCCAACATTCTGGTATACGACTGCGTGAAAAAGCAGTGATTCCAAACCTGCATGGTGACGGCCGGCTCTGCGTGACGCAAAGCCGGCCGTCCACGTTTTTCGACCGGACCGAAGGCCCGAATGTATTCTTCTCCACCGTCGTTTCGCCCGACAGGACCGTCACGGAACCGCGAACACGAAAACTTTTCGGGCCAAACAATCCACCAAAGCATGCGATCACGAACGATGATCCCTCCGATCCCAACCATCCACTCGGCATGAAAAATACGCTTCCCTCTCTCCTCTTGCCTCCCATTCGGCATACACGCCGCACAGCAGGTCTGCATCCGCGAATTGCTCCGCCGCGATCCCCGACCCGCGTGTCTTCATGGCCGTCCTCTATTCACTGGCGGCGATCACGCCCGATACCGAATTCGGGCTGTCGTTCTACGACTATTTCACCGAAGAGGAGCGGTTCGCCCTGTGGCGCGTGGCCAGCCTGCGGGAATACCTGCCCAAAATGAACTCGGCGCCCAGCCGCGGGCTGTCGATCGACATGGCCAAGCCGCTGATGCGGCAGCTGCTCGGCAGTGCGCAGGAGGCCGTCGACGGCGGCAAGGTCTGTGCAGCGCTCCGCTTCGGGCACGGCGAAGACACGATGCCGCCGAGCGTCATTCTCGAAGTGGCAGCCCCCTACTACGACCGGGAGGATTCCGCACCTATTGCGGCGACAAAATCTCCCGCATGCCGGACATGAAGCCCCTGCCCGAAGTGGAGACCGGTTTACTGATACCGGAAACAGCTCGGACGCACGGTTCCCGCCGCAGTTCATACGACGGAAGCCGTGCGTTTTCCGCCACCGGCTGAGACTCCATCGGCAGAGCGCCCCGCAGCGTCATAACGCGAATTTCGCACCGATGAAATAGGTGCGCGGCGCGGCCGGACCGTAAATGTAGGCCGCGTCCTTCCTCTGACCGAAATCGAGATCGTGCTGGAAACTGTCGAAAAGGTTCTTCACCCCCGCATTCAGTTCGAGTCTCAACTGTCTGGTAAGCGACAGGGTATACGACAGGCGCGCACCCATGTCCCAGAAATCGGGCGTCAGCCGTTCGGTATCCTTTGCAATGAATCCCGCGTTGTGCTGTACGAGCATCCGTCCGGTATAGTTGCCGAAGAGCGACGCCGTGAAACCGCGGGTCAGGGTGCAGACGGCCGTCAGGTAGCCGTAATGGTCGGGCGAACGGAACATCCGCCGCTGGGGCGCGACCTCGTCCGACCACCGTTCGGGTTCGTCGTAGCGACTGCGCTGGAAGGTATAGCCGAGCTGGAACTCGAAACGTCCCGGAATACCGGCCTTGGCCTCCACGCCGATGCCGGCGACGGTGGCGCCCGCCGCATTGCGGCGCTCCTTGATGACGTTGCCCTGTTCGTCCTCGCCGACCTTTTCGAGCGTAAAGAGGTCGTCGAGCACCGTATAGAACCCCTCGACGAGCAGATTTCCCTGCACCCGTCCGAAATTGCGGTAGAGGTCGACCGATGCGCTGAGGCTGTGCGAATATTCGGGCCTCAGGTTCGGGTCGAGGCGGATGACGGCCACCTTGTTGTCCAGCGCGTCGATATGCAGATCCTCGTTATAGGCCTGCGGCGCACGGTAACCGCTGGCATAACTGGCCCGCAGGCCCACCGCCGGCGTCGGACTGTAACGCACGTTGACGCGCGGCGAAAAAACGGCGTTCTTCATCATGTTGTGCTTGTCCACACGACCGCCGACGAGAAAGTTGAGCCGCTCGCTGCGCCACTCGTTCTGGAAGAAGAACCCCGTGCTGCGGGTCGTCTGCCGGAAATCGCGGCCGAATCCGAGATACTTGTCGTCGAGCGCGTTGTAGTTGTACTCCACGCCGGCGGTCAACTCCGAAGGAAGAAAGAGCAACCGCTCGAACGAATAGGTGTACTGCGTGCCGGCGACGAACGTTTCGTCGCCGGTCGCACCGTAGGCGTCGGGATTGCGGTCCGTACCGAAATAACTGTCGCGGCCGATGCGCTGCGCCGAGGCATAGACTCCCAGCCGGTGGCGGCCATCCGGGCTGAACCAGTCGAACTTCAAACCGCCGCCGTCGATCTTGTGGTTCAGCTGTTCGGCGATATCGGCCATGTGGGGAGGCAGATCGAAGGCATTGCCGCCGCGGCGGAATTCATGGATATGGTGATACTCGGCTGTCAGCCGCGTATAGGGCGAAGTCTTGTAGTAGGCACGAAATCCGACCGTCTCGGAATTGAGTTCCGGAATGTCCGAAAAGCCGTCGCCGTTGCGGTCGTAGGAGTCGCGGTCGCGGATCATCCCGAAGAGATAGACGCCCGTCTTGTAATCGTCGGAGACGAACGACCCGTTGAGCGACGTATTGAAATCGGCCGTACCGTCCTCCGAAATATTGGTCGTATTGGCCAGCGTCACCGAGTTGTAGAGCGGCTCCTTGGTGATGATGTTGACCACGCCGCCGATGGCGTTGGCGCCGAACAGAGCCGACCCGCCGCCGCGGATCACCTCGACCCGTTCGATCATGGCCACGGGCAGCTGTTCCAGCCCGTACACCGAAGCCAGCGAACTGAAAATCGGCCGGCTGTCGAGCAGCACCTGCGAATATTGCCCCTCCAATCCGTTGATACGCAACTGCGTAGTACCGCAGTTACCGCAGTTGTTCTCCACGCGCAATCCCGACTGAAAATTCATCGTTTCAGCCAGGTTGCTCGACGCGGTCGATTCGAACAGTTTCGTCGAGGCGACGGAGACGATCGTAGGCGAGAACTTCCGGTTGGTCTCCGTACGGCTGGCCGAAACGACGACCTCCTCCACTGCGAGCGCCTCCTCGTTCAGGGAAAAATTCACCTCGGCAGTCCTGTCGGCGACGATCTCCACCGTCGTTTCGGCCGACCGGTAGCCCACCGACGACGCGACGAGCGTAAAACGTCCCAAAGGCAGGTTTTTCAGGAAATAGTGTCCGGTGGCGTCGGTCGCACACCCGATGGTCGTACCTTTCACGGCGACGGTCGCATAGGCAAGGTGCTCGCCGCTCTTCGCATCGACGACATGCCCCGTAATATTCGCATCGCTTTGTTTTCCGGTTTTCACGACGGCTTCTCCTGCGGCGAGGCACACCGCAGGCAACAGGAGCACGACAAGTGCTCCGATGATATGTTTTTTCATTGGATGATTCGGATTTGATGAATATACAACAAATGACGGCGAAGACAGGACAAAACGTCCGCTCCGCATTCAGATTCGCAAAAACATCAATCCAGGGGAGGTGCGCGCAAGCCGTAGACTCGCACCGGCATACCGCGCCGCGCGACGGGTTTCCGGACTCCGAAGACAAAAGCGGCTCCCGCCTGCCCGAAAACCAGCGCGACGAACGTCGCCGCCGTGGCAATCAGCAACGACAGGTGCGCGATCAGCTGGAACTGTTGCGGCGTGTGGTTGTGACCGGGATTGCTCGAAGAGCCGGAGAAGGGATGCGAATGGACGAAAACGTGTCCGTCGATCCGGTGGACATGCGGAAACAACGTGACACTGCTCCAATACCCCACAAAGAGTAACAGGAGCAACGACGCCGTTATGTTTCGTCCGGTGTTTCGCATCGGGCCAGAAACTTTATGCACAAAGATACGAATAAGCCGAACGCAATGCAAATTTATTTGAACATTGCCGAGCGGGAGTATCTGAGGCGAAGCCAAAGATAGGAAATAATCCGGAAAATCGAGAAGATCACCGGCGAGAAACGCGCTGACGAAGCGACCGTAGCCCTGATGAGCGACTACCTGAAAGAGCAGGAAAAGCTGGCCGGATGCTCACGGCCTACAACAAACGACAGGGCTGTTGCGACAACCGCTCTCCGTTCCGACCGAAAAACACATCGGACGAAACCGATCGCGGAAGAAGATACGGAAATACACAATCCCGTGTTTCGTCCGGCCGCGAAAAGCGGAATCACGCCTCCCGCAGATCGGCGAACCAATAGGCGTAGCTCTTCGACGTCCCGTCGTCGAGCCGGACGTCGTAGCTGCGGCTGAAAGGCGTTCCGAGCCGGAACGGCACGGGCGAAGCGAAGATCGGCCCGTCGTAGCAGAAAGTGTGGTACTCGCCGTTCTCGCCGTTGGGATCGGTTCCGGCGGGCAGTGACGCCACGAAATCGCGATCGACGACACGCCCTACGGCGGCACGCCCCAATCCGTCGTCCATCGTCGTCACGACCACCGTTTTCAACCCCGACGCGAGGAAATCCGCCATCACCTCCTGAGAAGATTCTCCCCAGAGCGGCTCGACGACTTCGATGCCGAACGGCGCGAGCTGCCTCTCCCTGTACGCGCGCACGTCGTGCAGGAAAATATCGCCGAAGATGAAGTGCGTCACGCCCCGTGCCCCGAAATGCGCCACGGCACGCGACATCGCCGCTTCGTAATCCGCCATATCGCCGTTCGGAGCCAGATCGAGGCGGTACAACGGAATCCCGATCCGTTCGGCCTGCGCCTGCAACAACGCCGCCGGAATGCCGTGCATCGTCGAACGCCGCGTCGAGCCGTCGACGGTCGTCAGCAGCGCGACGATCTCGTAGTCGCCCGACCGCATCGCCCGCCAGAGCGCATGGGCGGAATCCTTGCCGCCGCTCCAGTTGAAAACCGCCCTTATCCGTTCCATACGATATGTCCCGCATTGTGGAAAAATCCGCAGACGAGCGTCAGGTATTCGGGCATACGCCCCTCGACGCCCCATTTCAACTCGATGCCGAAAAGTTCGCGTGCCGTGCGGCCGACGTCGAATCCGCACGCTTCGAGCGAAGGACGCACCCGATCGGGATGACGGCACGGATTCCCGTCGGGACGGGTACAACTGCCTTCCGGACAATGGAGACAGGTGCCGACATAGGCGAACGAACGGCCGCCGATGCGCCGCTCCATATCGAGCAGCCGTGCTTCGATCCGCTTGCGCTCGGGACGCATCAGCCGGCCTGCCTCCGACAGGGGCAGTCCCTCCTGCTCCGGCACGATCTTCGTAGCGACGACGAGCGCCGTCGCATAGCCCGACAGATACTCCTCGACGGAGAACCCGAAGGGCGGACAACCCCAGCTGCTCCCGTAACTGGGGCAGGCGCGGCAATATTCCGCAATCCGCTGCGCATCGCGGAAGCGGGCGACGTAATCGGCCGCAGGCAGCTCAACCGCGGAATCTTCGGCACGATATCGGTATGAAAAATTCATACGGCAAAATTAGTCGATCCGGCGGCTTGAAACGGGATTTTTCGAAAAAAATTTCGTCTTTTCGAACCGTTTTTCGGACTCAATCCCTATATTTGCCCCAGATTTGGTCTTCCGTCCGTTCGCAAAACGACGGAATGAAAAGGGAATCGGGTGCAAATCCCGGACAGTCCCGCTGCTGTGAAGCTCCGCGACGTTACGAACATCTCAGCCACTGGTCCGCACGGATCGGGAAGGCTTCGGAAACAGGAGTCAGTCAGAAGACCTGCCAGATCGATTCGACGTCGGAGAACCTCGTGGACAGGGTATCCGATTCCGGTTGCAAATCGCATCGGCTGCCAGATCGTCGTTCATTTTCATGCTCCTTTTCCCGCCTCGGCAAAGCGCGAACAAGTTCGGCTCTGCGCTCGGCTTAACGAAAAGGTCGAATTGCATTCTTCGTTCCTTTGCAGCGATACGATGCGCCGTCCGGACACATCGTCCGCCCCGTTTCCGGACAGGACGGATTCGGGGAAACAGGCTGCGAATACCGTCGTACTCCGGTACGGCGAATCCGCTCCCGCGAACTGCGCCGGCAGGCCGAGCGCCGCAGCGGATCGAAGCGACCGGTGAATTTTTGAAGACAAACCTCTAAAACGTAGAGTTATGAATATCGTTTTGTACGGAATTTCAGAGGAACTGGCACAACGCACGGCCATGCACTACGGCTTCGCCTTGTGCCGCCCGTTCGAGACCGGAACGGAAGAAGAAAACCGGTTCTGGCTGCAACCCCGATTGGAGAACGAGGAGGAGTTGCTCGCCTTCATCGAACGCATGGCGCAACACGACGAACAGATCGCGGCCGTCGTCGCCGCACCGACCGAGGCATCGACCGAGACGCCGATGGGGGATTTCAATGCGGTACTCTACGCCACGCGCACCGACAAGCTCTTCACGCTCGGCACCGCCACCGGCGGCGCCGTCAACAACGCCGTCAGCGACCAGACGCCCGAATACGAACTCGCGCGCATCATCGAAACGCAGCTGGGACGCGTCTGCGCCCACGAAGGGCTCTGAAAGAATTCTTTGTCCGCCGCACCCCGCACCCCGTGTTTCGACGCGGGGAGGACCGTCCGCCGCGCCATCCGGTCCGGCGACCGCACCGCCCCCTACTTCCGGCATATCCGGACGAAAACCGCGCCGGAGCGCCCGCCCGCGGCATACGGAGCCGTCCCGCAGGATTCGCACCCCCGCCCGATCCCGAAAACAGACCGGCCGTTCCCGCGACGCCTCTTCTACCTTCTCCTGCCCCAGCGCGGCCGGATGTCGAGGAAGAGTTCGTAATTCAGGCGCGGCATCGGACGCGAAAGCACCGATTCGTACTCCTCGTTGAAGAGATTGTTGACCACCCCCTTGACCGTGAAGTCGGCCCATCGCAGCGAAAAGGCCTTTTCGAGCGAAACGTCACTCATGAAATAGGGTTTCACGCGGCCGATCTTCGTCTTCATGCTGTTGTCCGACGTGGTGAAGCGTTCGCTGTAATAACACCACTTGTAAATGAACCTCCACGACCTGTAAGTCAACCGTCCGGTCACCGAAGCCGAATATTCGGGGATGTAGACCAGTTGCTTGCCGATCGCCTTGTCGTACCAGTCGACCGGATCGCCGTTGTTGATCGAGGGCGTCCACGAGAAATTGCCGTCGGCGTTCAACTGCCAGTCGGGCGCCGGCTGCCAGTCGAGCCCCGCCTTCAACTCGACGCCGTAGGCGTGTACCTCCTTGATGTTCTTCGGAGTCCAGAATCCCTTGAAGGTGGGCAGCCAGACGATCCAGTCGTCGATGTAGGAGTCGAACCATGTCGCCTCGCCGTGCAGCGAGTAGGAGCCTCCGCGCCCCACGGCGAACGAAACGCCGCCGTCGTAGCTGACGCCGTGCTCCCTTTTCAGGTCGGGATTGCCGCCCGGCAGGAAATAGAGGTCGTTGAGCGTCGGGAAACGGAAGTTACGCGACACGGAGGCTTTGGCCACCACCCTGCCGCGGTGCGAAAGCACGTAATCGGCGAAGAAGGCGGGGATGACCGGCGTCCAGTCGTCGCCGAACATCTCCTCGCGCAGCGCCAGCGACAGCCCCAGCCGGTCCGTCGGCTGGTACTTGGCCGAGACGTAACCCGACAGCTCGACGCGCCCCTGATCGTAGCCGACCTGCACCTTCTTGCGGTTGCCGCCGAGCTGCTGCGGATCTTTCATCGGCAGGACGTTCTTGTCGACGCTTTCGACCAGATGCTGGTGCACCGAAAGGTCGGCCGTAAAGAGCCACTTGTCGCCGACGGAATATTCGCCCTCGACCTGGCCGAAAAACGTATCGATCCGGCTGCGCGAGCGGATCATCTGCGCCATGTTGCCGTTGCCGAGCGACTTCTCGAAATCGTAGGCCATCCACGTATGGATATACCCCGCCTTGGCTCCTACCTTCCAATTCTCGCGGAGATGATCCCACTGCAAGATGCCGCGCAGCGTCTGCTCGCGCTGCACGTTGGAGTAGTCGTCGTCCTCCTTGTGGTCGACCGACAGCATCGGGACGCCGCGCGACGAATGGACGTACCACGCCTGCAATCCGAAACGGTTGCCGTCGCCGGAATTGCAGTAAAGTTCCTGCAACAGATGCAGATCGTGGTAGGCACCGCTCTTGTTGCGTTCGACGGGATAGTAGGAATCGACGATATTGCGATCGTCGTCGTAGACGTTCAGTTTCTTGTTGTAGTTTCTGTACCTGAAATCGTTCGGCGACGAGGAATAGACCACGCGCGTCGAACTCTGCCAGCGGTCGCCGCCGTAGGTCAGGCGCAGGAACTCGTCGAAGGTCGAGAACGACCCGACGCCCTGGACGTACTGCAATCCGAATCCCCGCCGGTCGGCCGGCCGCGTCGAGAGCTTGACCGCACCTCCCAGGCCGCCGCCCGTCTCGTTGACCGACGAGGTGCCGTGCAGCAGCGAGGCGTCGTCGATGAAGTAGGAGGGAATCATCGAAAAGTCGGTCATGCCCAGCATCGGCGAATTGATGCGCATCCCGTTCCACGTCACCTGCGTGTGCGACGGCGACGTACCGCGGAACGCCACCGTCGAGAGCGTGGCCCGGCCGTACTGCTTGACGAAGATCGAAGTGTTGAAAGTCAGCACGTCGGCCATCGACAGGGCGATGTTCTCATGGAGCACGAGCGTGTCGAGCCGGGTTTTCTGCACGCCGATCTCCTTCATCGGACGGCGTGCCGTCACACCGATCTCGCGGATCGGCACCACGAACGAGGGATTGTCGTTCCACCACCCCTCACGGGATTCGGTCTGCCGCCGCTCCTGCCCGTAACAGAAGCAGGAGGCAGTGCAGAGGATAATCGTCAGGATATGCTTCATGGTCTTCCGGTCTGGCCGCCGAGCATCTGTTCATACGTGGGATTCTCGCCGCAATTCTCCACCCGCCACGTCGCGTCCGAGAGCGACGGCAGCGCTCCTGCGAAGGTCGAAAAGTCAGTCGCCGACGAAAGGTTGCCGACATAGACCGATCCGACCTGTCGCAGGGCGGAGAAGTCGAGTGCAGTCACCGTCCGGTTCTTGTAGCTGGCATGTCCGACGAAGAGTTCGCCCGTCACCGTTTCCAGCGCGGGGAAGCGGAACGCGGCGACCCGATCGGTGGAGGCATTCCACGTCGAGAGCAGCATGTTGCCCCGCACCTCTTTCAGCTTCGGCAACACGAACGCTCCCGTACAGCCGCTGGGCATCGTATAGAAAGCGTAATCGCTCGACGCATCGTCCGAAACGCCGAGGCCATCGCCCACACGCTCCAATTCCGGAAACGCGAGCGAAGCGAACGACGACACGTTGACATAGAACGCCAACTGCCGCCCGATGCTCCGCAGTCGCGGGAACGACGCCGAGTTGGCGGCTCCGGTCTTGCCGCAGTTCTTGCAGAGCAGCGTACCCCGCACCTCTTCGAGCGCCGGCAGCGAGAGCGCGAAGGCCCGCTGCGTCCCGCAGTTTTCGATCAGCAGATCGGTGCAGGCGGCCACGGGGAGCGAAAGCGCGGAGAGCCCCTTGAACCCGACGACATGCAGGACGTCGAGCCGCTCGAAGCCCGACAGCGCGAAGGGCATCGTCTCCGGCTGCGGTGCAAGCGCCGCCGCATCGAGCGACAGCGATCCGGCGAATCCGCCGCCGCGCAGTTCCGTCAGCTTCGGTGTCGAAACGAACCGCAGCGTGACGGCGCTGTGCTCCGAAAAGGCGTATTTCGAGAGATCGAACACCCCGGCGAGGCCCGGCAGATCGTCGAGCGTGAGGTCGCCGCCGATGGCCGTGAGACGCGGCAGCAAAGCGCCGAAATCGGTGACGGCGGACAGCGAAGCCAGCCGCACGTCGCCCTCGAACCGTTCGACAAGCGGCAGGTCGACCGTTTCGACGGCCGGACATCCCTCGACGGAGAACGACCCGGCCGCGGCAAGCCGAGGCAGCGAGATCGTCCGAAGCGCAGGACAGTCGGTCAGCTCGACCGCCCCGACGGTTTCGATCAGCGGAAACTCGCACGAAGAGGTCAGCGCAAGCTCCTCGTAGGCGATCGACCCGACCGAAGCCAGCGCACCGAAGGTCGTCGCGAGCTGTCCCAGCCTGCCGAAGCGTACCACGGACAGCTCCCCGCCGACACGCTGCAATTTGGGAAAATACATCTGCTCGCACGGCGCCTTGGCCGCGTTGCCCGTCGACCCCGCGAGCCGCATGTCGCCGCCGACCGCCTCCAATTCGTCGGCCACGATCTCGGCGAGCGCGTCCGAACCGACCGCGAAGGCCCCGTCGACGCGCTGCAACGCCGCGAAAGCGACCGCCCGCACCGCCGCACCGCAGAGTTGCAGATCGCCCGCCACCTCGCGCAGGGCGGGCAGTTCGATCCGCTTCAATGTCTCATGCGGCGCCCCCGCACTGCCGATGCGCAGCGACTCGCACCGGCGCAATCCGGCCAGTCCCGCCAGATCCTCGCCCCGATAGGCATTCGTGACCGTCAGGTCGCAGCGCACCGAGACCAGACCGGCCAGTCCGTCCAGATTCACGATCGCCTCGCCGCCCTCGACGCCGATCGTGAGGTTGCCTTCGACCACATTGATCCGGCTCGCGGCGAAGGCATCCACCTCGGCCTGCGTGCGCAGCGTCAGGCTTCCCCCGGTCGCAACGTCGGTACGATTGACCGTGTAAATATAAGTGCGGTCGCTCTGGCCGTAGGAGCTGACCAGAAACTGCCACTCCTGCGACCAGTCCCTAATCGTCGCCGGATCGGGATGGATCGACGCATGTTCGCACAATTCGTAATGCACCTCCGCCCCGTCGAGCGATGCGTCGTAGGGAACGTCGACAGTGATTCGCCCGTCGTGGACGACCGCCTCGTAGATCGCCTCCCCCACCGTCAGCGAAAAGGCCGTGACGTAGTTGTCGCCGTTCCACACCGGCTCGTCCGCCGTCTTGTCGTCGCAGGCCCCGCACAGCAGAGCGAAGCAGCCGCATATCCATAGTCTCTTCATAATCGTCCGTTATTTGCCCTGATTGAGATTCTCGTCCGTGAAACCGAACACCTCCGTGGAGTTCTCGCCCAGCCAGCCGGCCTTGACGTTGACGCCGGTCTGCACCTTGACGAAGTCGATGTAGGCGAGGTTCGCCGGCTCGCCGTTCCCGTCGACGGCGTTCTCGATCTTGAAATAGGTCTTCATGGCCCCCGCCCCCGCATTTTCGTCGTCCGAAAGCCGGTCTTCGCCGAAGTTGTCGGCATACCCCCAATCGTAGGAGTCGTTGACCCAGTAGGAGCCGTTGCCCGACTGGTCGTAGGTGCGGCTTTTGAGGCAGGTTCCGTAGAGGACGTAACTCTCGGCATCGATCCAGTTGGGGTAGTAGCTGGGCTGGTCGTGGTACGCTTTCAGATAGTCGATCTTGCCGCTGACGCCGCGATTGTCGCGCCACTGCACCGAAGCGCCCGAATAGGTCGGGCGGTAGTAAGTGACCGCATAGTCCCTGAAGGTCTCCTCCTTGCCGAACTCCGAACCTTTGAGTTCGTACCACTCGTCGTCGGGCAGCGTATTGCCGTTGGTATCCTGCATCACCCAGACGATACCCGGTTCGGACGATCCTTTGAAGGCGTTGCCCGTAATCGAGAAATTGTAGCCGCCGCGATAACCCTCCGACGAATTGTCGATGCTGTGGTCGAACCCGACGACGATGTAGCCGCCCCAGCCGCCGAGCGATACCCACGTCTCCTTGCGCAGCCGTTCCTCGGCATAGGCGACGGCCGCTTCGGGCGTGGTCTCCGCACCGGTGAACCCACCCGAAACGAGTTCATTGATGAACTGGCCGGGCGCCGGCGTATATTCGTAGACCTTCGTCCACGTCACTTCGCTGGACGGCGTGGCCAGACGCCGGAAAGCCCCCTCTTCGTCGCAGCATTCGACGCTGTACTCCACCGTCGCACGCACCTCGCCGGTCGACCTCACCCCTTTCGCCACCGCCGCCGCAGGTTCGTCCGAGCTGTCCGTCACCGTGAAAAGCAGTTTCTTCACTCCTTTGCCGGAGGGCGTATAGGTGCAGACGAGTTCCGTCGAGATCTCCTCGCCGTCGACCGTCCAGCTGTAACGGGGATTCCGGCCGTTCCAAATCAAGGGACGCAGCGTGATCGACCGCCCGAGCGGCACGGTACGTGTCAGCCCGTCGTAAAGCCGTCCGATCGGCGGCACCGTCACCGAGACCGGAAGCGCCTCGGTCACCTCCACGCGGATGCTCTTCTCGTCGGCACCGTCCTCGTTCTCGGCCCGCAGGCGGAGTTCGTATTCGCCCAACGCCTGTTCGCAGAACTCGTAAGTCGGCTCGCGCCCGACCTCCTCCACCTCGGCAGCCCCCGGACGACGCATCGTCCAGCGGTAGGTCGCCTTCTCGCCCCACCGCACGTCCGGCGAGATCTCGTAGACATGCCCCCGCACGACCTCCGCCCCTTCGGAGAGGACGATCACGGGCGGCAGGATTCGGTAAACCTCCACGCGCGTCTGTTCGCGCGTCGTCCCTTGGGGAGTGGTCACCTCCAACTCGATGTAATAATCCTCTTTCTCCTCGCCCTCCACCTCGTCGATGACGTAGGTCAGCACGGGTTCGGTCGAGATGATCCGGCCCGTCTTCTCCAATTTCCACGCATAGACCGCACGGTCGACGTACTCATAAGTCGGGGCGATGGTAAACTCCCGCCCCACCTTGGCGGTGTAGACGCCGGTATTGACATCGAAGGCGATGACCGGAGCCTGCGCCTCCTCGCGCGTGATGACGTCGTCCTTGTTGCAGGCGACGGCCGCCGCGGTAAGGAACGCAAAACAACTGAAACGTATTCTGTTCATGGTTTATCGGTTTTCAACGCCAACAGAAGGCGCCGGGGATAATCCCCACATAAAATTCGTCGAGCAGTTCGCCTTCGGGCGAATAGCGCAGGATGACCCCGTCCTGCACGTAGTCGATCGCATCGGCCACGTAGACCTCCGAATTGAACGGATTGACCGTCAAGCCGTAATAGAGCGTATTCTGATAGGGCACGAAGGGTTTCACCGGAAAGTTCGTCGCCGTGACGGGCAGCCGCCAGATCGCCTTGTTGATGAAGTAGAGCGTGTCGCGCGTACCGTTGAGTTGCACCTCCGAGGGCCAGTCGCCGAACTTGAACTTGAACTGCTTCTCGACCTTCCGCGTCGCAGCGTCGATGCAGTAGAGCGACGGCGCCTCGTGGCCGTAGGGCGACCCCTCGTAACCGCCGTCGGTCACCGTCCAGATCTTGTTGTACTTGTCCATGACCAGCGACGTGGGCTGGATGCCCACCGTGATCTCGTCGCAAACGGTGTCGGTCTCGGTGTCGATCACCAGAATCCGGTTCTGGTACGACCAGCAGTTGGTGAAGACATACTTGTCGTACTGCACCATCTGCTCGGTCGAACCCGTTTCGAAATCCATGTCCGTCTGGATATACCCCGTGATCTCATAAGTCCGGGGGTTGACGATATAGATGCGCGGATCCCAGATCTGGGTGACATAGGCCTTTTCGTCGTTCAGGAAGTGGATGTAGCGCGGCGAAGTGAAGCCCTCGATACGCCCCACCTCCTTGAAGGTGTAGATGTCGATCGCGTAGATCACACCCGAATTATTGACCACGATCCAGCCGATGCCGTCGCGGATGACCATCGATTGCGCCACATCGCCCAGTTTGAAGCCGTTGGCGCGGAAGAAGATCTCGTTCTCGACCTGCTTCTTCTCGGGATCGTAGTAGGAGAGCGACGCGTTGCCGTACATGAAGTTGCCCTCGTTGGTGATGAACAACCCCGATCCGGTAATCCCGAAATCCTCCACCTCGTAAGGCCCGTAATCCATACATGCGCCGCCGAGCGCCGCACATGCGAGGATTGCGAACCATCGCTTGAACTTCGTAAAACTCATATCCTATCGGTTGATCCACTCCTCCGTGAAGCGGTAGGCGAAATCGACGCCCGCCGGACTCGCCTTCTTCTGATAATAGCTGCCGTACTCCACCGCATCGCTGCGCGAAACATCGTAGACATGGATCCGGCTGTTCGTATAGGAGGATTTCCCCACCCACAACTGCTCGGTCGTGGGGTGCACGCCCATGTAGCCGTAGATGAGCGAACCGCCCTCGTGGCTGCCGTCGATGTCGGCCGTGATGTAGTCCCAGTCGACCTGTCCCGTTTCGTAATTGTAACGCATCGCCTCGGTCGCACTGAAATCGGTCTTGCCGATGAAGTAGAGCCACGGCTGCCGGAAGCTGGCGCAGAGCTGGACGCTCGGCGAAGCCGTGCCGGTGCGCAGCTTCACCGTCTCGGGCAGCGTTTGCTCCGAGACGACCTCTCCTTCGGCGTCGAACGCCGCGATCATCGCGGGCGATTTCCAGACGACGTTGCCGTAGTATCCCAAGTCGCCGTCGATCTCGAACTCGCCGGTGAAGACGGCGTAGATCTTCCCGTCGGCTCCCTTGGCCAGATCCTTGACCTGCCGGTCGGGATAGGTGTGCTCCCTAACGACCCGATCGGTCGCAGAGTCGATGACGATCACCGAATTGCCCCGTCCGGCGAAGACCTTCCCGCGCGAAACGGTCATGCGCGCCTTCGTGGCGCCGGTCTTGGTGAAGACACCGTAGGTATCCGGAATATCGGTCGTGGCGATCACGCCCGAAACCAGATTGACGGTACGGATGCCCGAATGCGACTCCATGTCCGACGTCGAATACTGGATATACCCCTTTTCGGGACTTACCGCAACGATGTGCTGCGGCCAGCAGAGCGTCGATCTGGTACCCGACGATGAAGCGACCTGCGCATAGAACGGCATGTCGCGCGCAAGGATCCGCTTCATCGTGTGCGCGTCGCAGATTACGAAGCGGCCGTCGCCGTTGAAGGTCGTTCCCGTGCTGCTCGTCCGGCCGTTCTGCGTGATGAAATAGATGCGGCCGCCGATCATGTACATGTCCTGCAACACGTTGCCGATCTCGTTGTCGTTGACCTCCTCGTAGACCCGTTCGTGGTAGCGCATGTGCTGGTCGAAGTAGACGATCGAACCGTTTTCGGTCGTCATGTTGCCCTCCATGAGCACGAACGTCCCTTCGGGATGGGTGAAATCGAGCACGTAATAGTCCTGCGAGAAGAGCGGTTCGCCGTCCGATTCGATGCGCAGCGTGTTCTCCAAGTCCTGCCCTTCGAGATACTCCGCGGGCGGTGCGACACGCAGCGTGCGGCGGGCGATATTCAGATCGGCCGTCCACCGCGCCGGAGCGGTCGTCCGCACCTGAGGAATCCACCCTTCGGCCGTCAGGGAGCGTACCTCCGACCCGCCGTATTTCAGACACACGGGTTCGCCGTCCGCCTCTCCCGCCTCGATCTCCAACGCGCCGCCGGCACGTTTCGTGATCTCGGAGGTCAGGCGGTAGGTCGCGCCTGCCTCCAACTTCCGGCCGGGGCGGGTTTCGGTGTAGACGCTGCCGTCCGCGAACGTATAGGTCACATGCACCTCCGTCGCGCTGCAATCCACCGGATAGACCACCGCCGCGGCGAACACCCGCGTATCGCCGCCGGACGCAGGCAGCGCGACGCCCTCCGCGCCGAACGACAGCGTAACGGCATACTCCCCGCCGGTCGCGGCACCGAATCCGCCGCCGTCGAACGTGCGCGTGCCGCAGAGCGCGATCGTCCGGTCGGCGGTCGCCAGCGAAACCGAAACCAGCCGTGCGTCCACCTCCTGCGACCACGGATCGAACCAGATGTAGGAGGTAGCGTGCGACAGCGTGAAATGTCCGCCCGCATCGGTAGTCGCATAACCGAAATCGCCGTTGGCGCCCAGCTGCAATTCACCGGCCGCCGCCTGATTCTGGCGGGAAGGGACGACGGCCCGCGCCCCCTCGCCCGTCATATTGTAGTAGACTTCGTAGGGAGCTTCGCCCGTCAGTTCGGAAAATCCGAAGCTCGCCGCAGCGCCTGCGGTTCCCGCTTCGGAGCTCTGCACGCCGTTGACCCATATCCGGTCGTCGGCGCTCCACAGAAACGGAATCGCCGCGCCGTCGACGGCGCCCGCCGACGTTCGCGTAGAAGAACCGGACACACCGGTCAATTCGACAGCGCGGCCGCCCCGAACCGCCCCTGCTTCCTCTTCGAACTCCGAGGAACAGGCCGCCAGCAGCAATCCGCACAAAAAGGGTAAATAACGTTTCATATCGTATGCGTTTGAAATACGGGGGAACGCCGGAGCCCGATTTCCGGCTCCGACGTCTCTCCCGCAGAGAGTTGACTTCCGCCGGATCTATTTCCACGTGCCGGTCGGTTCCACGTCGTAGACGAACGTAAAGTTATAGGGAGCCATGGTCAGCTGCACCCAGCCCGAATTCACATAGCCGCCGCCCGTACTCAGCGACGGGTCGTCGCTCTCGGGCAGATGGATGACGCGGGTCTCCGCCTTGCTGCCGGCGACGATCTCGTACGATCCGCCGAACGGTCCGGAACCGTAAGACTCCTCCAGCGTCGGCGGAGTGGCCGCACGGCAGATGATCTCGCCCAGCAGCGGGCAACCGCCCTGACCCGTTCCCGTCCAGTCGTATCCGGTAAAACTGTAAGTTCCGATCTCCTTCATGCCGCGGCCGAACGAAACGCTCCGCAGATTGTAACAATCGGCAAAGGCATTCTGTCCGATGGATTCCGTCGCATCGGGGAAGATCAGCGCCGTCAGCGCCGAACACCCACTGAACGCTGCGGAACCGATCGTTTTCAGTTTGGTGCCGAAGGAGACCTTCGCCAGCGACTTGCAACCGTTGAAGGCGTTCGAGCCGATCGTCGTGACCTCGGCGGGCAGCACGACCTGCGTCAGCGGACAGCCCTGGAACATCGCGTCAGTGATCTTCGGCACATATTCGTCGAACGTGACGCTCGCGAGCGAAGCGCACGACGCATAGGTATTGACGTCGTAGGTGACAGCCGCCGAAACGTGCGCCCTGATCAGACCCGATCCGCTGAAAACATGCTTCGCCACGGCGGTAATATTCTTCGGCAGCACGATGTCCGACAGATTTTTGTTGTCCCTGAATACGGCGGGAAAAGTCGCGCTCTCGTAGACGGCTTCGCTCAGATCGACGGTCGCCGCGGCGGACAGTCCCTTGACGGCGGCGGCCACCGCACTCAGCTGCGACGCGCTCATCGCCGTATTGTCCCCTGCCGTCTTGACGAAGAGCGTCGAGAAGGATGCCGGAAGTTCCGCAGACCACTTGTCGCCGGCCGAAACACGGTAGTAGACGCCTTCGCTCAGGTAGCCGTCGCCCAATGCGGCGAACGTATAACCGCTGCACGCCGCAGTCCACGCCGAATAGGCGTCGACCGACGGGACGTGGACGGTCTTGGCGCCCTGAACCGAAGCGCCCGCCCCCGCAAAACTGTCGGCCGCGACCGTCGGAGCCGTCGTCGGCTCGCAGTAGATGTCGGCCAAAAGCACGGCATTCTCGAAAGCCTTACTGCCGATCGAAGCGAGCGCGTCGCCCGAAACGGTCAGCGTGTTGAGCTTCGACCAACCGGCGAACGCACCGGCGCCGATCGCCTCGACCGTCTTGGGGATCGTCAGCCGTTCGATGACGTCGTTCCCTGCGAATGCTCCGTCGCTGACGGCCGTAATGCCGGCTCCGAACTTGACGGAGGCAAGAGTCGGATTACCCGCAAAGACCTCGCTGCCGAGCTCCGTCACATTGTCGGGCAGCACCAGTGCCGTCAGGCCGCAGTCGGCGAACGCCCTGTCGCCTACGGTCGTCACGCCGCTGCCCAGCGAAAGGTCGGCGAGCTTCGAACACCCCTCGAACGCACCCGCATCGACGGCGGTCACCGAAGCGGGAACCGTCAGCGACGTCAGCGACGTGCACCCCTTGAAGCTCTCGGCGGGAACGGTGCCGATCGAACCGAGTTCGACCTCAGCCAGCGCCGGACAGTCGCGGAACGCCTTCGCACCGAGCGTCGTACCTCCGAGCGACACCTCGGTCAATCCGCTGGCGGCGAAAGCTTCATCGCCGATGCTCTTCACATTGCCCAGCGCGATCTCCGACAGCGCAGCACAACCGCTGAACGCCTTGTCGGCGATCGATGCGACGGACGAAGGCAGCGTGACCTCCGCCAGAGCGGAGCACCCTTCGAACGTACTCGGCCCGACTGCGGCGACGCCCGACGGAACGACCGCCCTGGTCAGCGCCGTACACCCTTTGAAAGCCCCGTCGGCGATCGACATCGTATTTTCGAAGAGACGGATTCCGCCCAGCTTCTCATTACCGGCCAGCAAGGCAGGGAATTCGGCGGAAACATAGTCGGCCGTGCTGAAATCGAGCGTCGCGGGCGCCGACTGCGCCGCGAGTCTGGCGACGACGGACTGCAACGCCTCGGCCGAAATCGTCTGCTCGCCCACGGTGCGGACATAGAGCGCCGAGAAGGTGTCGGGCATCGTCGTCGTCCACTTCTCCTCGCGCGAAACGCGGTACCAGACACCGTCGGTCAGCTCCTGATCGCTGATGTCTTCGAGGATGTATCCCTGACCGATCACGGACGCCCACTCTTTCTCATAAGCCTCGTAGGAGGCCGCCGGAACATAGAGGTATTTCTTTCCCTCGACATTTTTGCCGATGCCGTCGAACGGCGTCTGACCCAGTTCCGGCGGCGTCTGCGCACGGCAGGTGATGCTCTTCACGTTTCCGCTCTCATCGGAATAGCCGTAAAAAGCATTCCGTCCGACTTCGGTCACCTTCTCGCCCAGAACGATCGTCGTACAGCCGCAATCCCGGAACGAATAATCGGTAACGACCGGAATATCGATCGTCACATCGGCCAGCGAATGACATTCATCGAACGAGTTGGTGCCGATCGTCTCCAACGTCTCCGGAAAGGAGATGCTCCGCAATGCGTTGTTTTTGTAGAATCCCATATTGCCGATCGTCTTCAAGGCCGAGGGAAGTTCGACCGTTTCGAGTACGCTGCAATAGGCGAACGTCTCATTGGGGATAGCGGTCACTCCGTCGGGAATACGGACGGATTTGAGCGCCGAGCAATTCATGAAAGCCTGCGAACCGAGCGTGGTCAGCCCTTCGGGCAGTTCAATACTCTCCAATGCCGAACATTTGTTGAAGGTCCCCGAATCGATCGTCTTCACTCCGGCGGGAATCGTCACGCTCTTCAAACCCGTACATCCGGCGAAGAGGCTGCGCGAAAGCGTCGTGATCTTTTCGGGCACGACGACGTCGGCCAGCGCCTTGCAGTCATAGAACGCATACTCGCCGATCGAAGTCAGCGTGGAAGGCAACCGGACGGACGCGAGTTTCGAGCAGCCCGAGAACGCCCGCGCCGCGATCTCGGTCAACCCGTCGGGCAATGCGACCGTCTCCAATCCCGTACAACCGTAGAACGCTGTCGCATAGGTGCCCGTCGAGGGCATCGTCAGGATATTGCAGGGCAGCGAAATCTCTCGCAGCGTCGTCTTGCGCGAGAAGACCGTCGGGAACTCCGCGGCTTCATAGGTCGCCTCGGCGAAATCGAGCACCGCGCCCGCCTTCAACCGCGAAGCGATCGCCGAGAGGTCGGCGGCGGCGAGTTTCCCTTCGCCCAGCGTCACCGCTTTGAGATAGGTGACCGATTCGGGAATCTCCTCCGCAACACCGTTTTCGGTCAGGTAGAAGACGCCGTCGCGCTTGCAGTCGGCGGCAGCGATCGTAGCCGATATGCGCAGCGTACCGCCCGGCGCGAGTCGACGGCCGGCACGGCTCTGCATGTAGACCGAACCGTCGGCGAAGGTGTAGACGACCGAGACTGTCGCCTCCGACAGATCGGCCGGATAGAGCACCATGGCGGCGAATACCTCGGAGTCGCTGTGCTGCGTCGGCAACGCGACGCCTTCCTCGCCGAAATTCAGCGTGACGGACGACGAACCCTCGCACGCACCGAGCGCACCCTCCGCGAAGACCGCCTCGCCGGCGATGGCATGGCCGCCCGACACGCTCAGGGAAATCGATTCGAGCCTGGCCGTCACGTCGGCCGAACTTACGTCGAACCAGACGTAGGAGGTCGCGTGGTTCAGCACGAACGTACGGTTGGCATCGGCCGTCGCATAGCCGAAATCGCCGTTGCGCCCCAGATCGGGACGACCGGCCTCCGCCTGTGTCTGTTCGGCGGGGATCGACGCCGTGCGGGCGGCGGAACCCGTCATGTTGTAGATCACGTCGTAGGAATCGGCTTCGGCGACGGATTCGAAAACGAAGGCGCCCTTTTCGCCGGAGGATTCGAGCGGCTCGCTCTTGACGTCGCCGACCCAGATGCAGTCGCCGGCGCTCCACCGGAACGGCACGACTCCCTCGGATGCCTCGCCGAATCCGGTACGGGTAACCTCTCCCGAAAGACCGGTCAAAACGACTTTTCCGCTCTCGACGGGACGGGCGGGTTCGACATCGGCATCCCGCGTACATCCCGCGAGGGCCAGCAGCGAACCGCAGACAAGATATAAGTACTTTTTCATCGGATTTCTCATTTATCGGTTAGTTCCACTCCTCCCAGTCGCTCGAACCGGCGTTGTTGTCGTCGAACACCGGAAGATTGACTTCGACCGCAGCGACGACCGTCGCCGTAGCGCCCACGGCGACGACCGTCACCTTGCCGCTCTTTTCGGCATAGATATTCCCTTCGACGGGAGCCGTGATCGACAGCACGTCGCCGTCGAGCGAAGCGCGCCACCCGTCGGGCTTCGAAATCGAATAGCTCTCGACGCCCTTCTGCGTGACGGCCAGTTTTTCGGTCTGTCCGTATTTGAGCGTCAGTGTCGTACGCTCGATGACGAAGTTCACCTCTTTGGCTTTGGGCAGCCGGATCGTCTCGCCTCCCGCAAGGATGAAAATCACCTCGTCGTCGGTCTGCCGTACATCCTCGAAGAACGAATCGCCGTCTTCGCCGACCGCCTTGACCGGTTGGCCGTCGGCACCTTTGACCGGCTCGCCGTCGATCGTCCAATAGCCCTCCTCGTCGACCGAAGGGGTTTTGCCGTCCTGCCCCGCCACCGGAATCTTGCTGCCGGCATCGTCCAGCAGCCACTCGTCGGCGCCGCCCAGCGTCCAGTAGTAGACACCCTCGAACCTGGCGATACCCAGCACAGGAGCGTCGGCGCCTTTCTCGCCGTCGCGGATCGTGATGGTCTTGCCGTCGTTGAACGTAATCGACCAACCGTCGTCCGAACAGCTCCATGCTGCCGCTGCACAACATGCCGCGAACGCCAATAGCGTAAAGATTTTCTTCATAATACAAGATTTATTTGGTTTGGAATTTCGATGCGCCGAAAAACGGCCGCGTCGGACAGGAGCGATCCGCAGACACACGATGCAGGGAGCGACGGCCATGCCGCGCTCCTCGCACTCCCGATTACCGATCCGTATGACATAACTACGCCGTTTGATTCCGTTTGCGGACTTACACGACGCAAGGGGAAGGGTGAAGAAATCGACAGAAAAATAGCACGCAGAAAACTATCTCGTGTGATTCCGACCCGAAACCCGCGGGTGTAAATCGTTCATCGAGGCAGGTCTTCTGACTTATCCTGTCGACCGCGCCTTCCCGGTATTTCACCAGTGGCAAAGAATGCGATAGACTTCGCTCCCGAAAGGGAGGGGACTTACAGCAGCAGGTACTGTCGCGGATTCTCACCGCGTTCCCTATTAATTCCGACAGGAGAGGACTCCCGTTGCGGAAACCTTGACGCGGCAAAGGTATGAAAAAACGATCGGAATTCGCAAATTCCGTTTCACTTTTATTTCATTTCCGCCGTTTTCATGCGGATTCGTCGCCGCCGGGCCGGCGAACGCCGCTGCGACGGCCGGCCCATGCCCGCCCCGCATGCGCAGCGGCTTCATTTTCCGGCAAAATAGTTGTATCTTTGTCGTAAATGCTCCCCGAATTCCTGACATACCTCGAAGCCGAACGCCGTTACTCCCCGCTCACTATCCGCAACTACCGCCGCGACATCGAACGGTTTCTGGCGTGGCTGGGAGTCGACGAGGCGTCGTTCGACCCTTCGCAGCTGCGCACCGAGGACATTCGTGAATGGATTCTCTACCGCACCGAAAAATCGCACATCGGCCCGGCATCGATGAACCGCGAGGTGTCGTCTCTTCGGGCATTGTGGCATTACCTGCGCCGGCAGGGAATCGTCACGCAGGATATCTTCCGGAGCGTTCGTTCGCTGCGTACGCCGCGCCGTCTGCCCGTCTTCGTCCCCGAAAGCCGCATGGCCTACGTGATCGCCGACATCAACGGACGCGCCGGCAGCGAAGATTTCGTCACCGTGCGCGACGCGCTGACCGTGGCCATGTTCTACGGCTGCGGAATCCGCCTCGCAGAACTGATCGCCCTCAACCGCAACGACTTCTCGGACGACTACCGGCAGGTGCGCATCCGCGGCAAGGGAGACAAGGAGCGCATCGTCCCGCTGGTCGATCCTCTGCGGCGCATTCTGGTCCATTACCTCCAACTGATCGAGCGGCAAAACATTTGCAATTCTCAGGAAAAAGCACTAATTTTAACACTGAAAGGAGCGCGCATTTCACGGAGCGTCGTGCGGCGCATCGTGGAACAGGCGTTGAACAAGGAGGGCATACAGGGAAAAAAGAGCCCCCACGTACTGCGGCACACCTTTGCGACGCATCTGCTGAACCACGGCGCGGACATGCGCGAAATACAGGAGCTGTTGGGACACTCCTCGTTGCAGGCCACGCAGGTCTACACCCACAACAGCATCACCCGTTTGCAGGAGATCTACGTCAAGGCGCACCCCCGCGAGCGGAGAAAGGAAGAGATTGAAACCCCGTGCGACGCTGCCACAGAGGACACGCAAGCACGGTAACCGATTGTCAAACTATAAAGGACAAGGCTATGAACGTACAGATTCAGTCAGTGAAATTCGACGCAGACAAGAAGTTGATCGAATTCGTGGAGAACAAGATGTCGAAGTTGGAACGTTTCGCCGACCGCGCCACGGGCGCCGAGGTGATTCTCAAATTGGATAAGGATTTCGAAAAAGGAAACAAGGTAGCGACCATCACGCTGCACATGCCCGGCGAGGATATGGTGGCCGAACACCGCGCCCGCGCCTTCGAGGAGGCGATCGACGAGGCGATCGACGCACTGAAACGCCAGATCGAGAAATTCAAGGAGAAGGTGAAATAGCCGCACGGCGGCACGCTTGCGACGGGAGGAGTCTTCGACGAGGATTCCTCCCGTTCGCATTTCCCGAATCCGCACCGGCGGCTTCCGCAGCGATACCTTTATTATATGAAGTTCCTGCCGCCTGCGAAAAGACCGATACCATGCCGGTCGGAGGGGGGGGGTGGTGCAATCCATCCGCAACTTTTTTCCGGCAAAACGTACAACCTGCCGATTTTTTATTTATATTTGCCTCGAAGACATTTTTGAAGAGAAGCATGTTCAGCAACCGCACGGCTCAGAATTGGTGGTGGCGCTCATTGGTTTTAAGTAAACAATGACGCTGGCACTGCCGTGGATGGAACATACCGATCGCAAGAGTTAGGAATCCGTTGTTTACTTGACAAGTAACGACGGATTTCTTTTTTGCCCCGCGCCGACCGCAAACCCGTAAAAACAATCAAATACCTTATCAGTCACGAACTATATTAAAAAATGCGGAAAAAGAGTAATAATATCGGAGAATGGT
>ERZ827512.664-NODE-664-length-42767-cov-58.291979_pt1 | contig 42767 bp, 33 predicted proteins | sample MGYA00519916_ERZ827512 | MGnify/ENA primary metagenome ERZ827512 (study PRJEB31778, sample SAMEA3449335) | human gut metagenome | biome: human gut; feature: human-associated habitat; material: faeces | place: United Kingdom | collected 2010/2012 ... | reverse complement strand
GTCCACGGCATGAGCCAGCGCGGCGGCGACGTGCAGTCGAACCTGCGCATCTCGTCGGAGACGATCCACTCGGACCTGATCCCGCAGGGCGGCGCCGACATCATCATCTCGCTCGAACCGATGGAGGCCCTGCGCTACCTGCCGTGGCTCTCGGCCTCGGGCTGGGTGATCACCAACACGGCCCCCTTCGTCAATATTCCGAACTATCCCGATGCCGGGGCGCTCACGGCCGAACTGAAGGGACTTCCCCACGCCGTGGCCATCGACATCGACACGCTGGCCCGCGAAGCCGCTTCGCCCCGCTCGGCGAACATGGTGCTGCTGGGCGCCGCCGCCCCCTTCCTCGGCATCGAGGCCGGGAAGTTCGAGGCCGGCATACGCGACATCTTCACCCGCAAGGGCGAGGCCGTCGTGGAGATGAACCTCAAGGCATTCCGCGCCGGCTACGAGGCGGCCCGAAAACAGGCAGAGCGATGAACGTACCCTTCGACCGGAGCGTCCCCCGCACGGCACTCGAGCGGATGGACATCGCGGACATCGCACAGGCGACGATCCGCCAGTCGGGCGACATCGCCCGCATGATGGAGCGCGACACGCAGACCGAATTCCTCCACCTGGAGATGGGCGTCCCGGGACTCCCGCCCGAACGGGTGGGCGTCGAGGCCGAATGCGCCGCCCTGCGCGCCGGCGTAGCCTCGCAGTATCCCAACATGTTCGGCATCCCGGAGCTCAAGGAGGCGGCATCGCGCTTCCTTCGGGCTTTCCTCGACATCGAGATCGCCCCGAAGGGATGCATCCCGACCGTCGGCTCGATGCAGGGAAGCTACAACACCTTCCTGCTCTGCTCGCAGCTCAACCCCGCGAAGCGCAAGATCCTCTTCATCGACCCGGGTTTCCCCGTACAACGCAGCCAGGTGCGCATTCTGGGCATCCCGAGCGAGTCGTTCGACATCTACGACTACCGCGCCGAGAAACTCGGGCCGAAGATCGAGAGCTACCTTGCCCAGGGCGACGTGGCGGCCATCGTCTACTCGAACCCCAACAATCCGGCATGGATCTGCCTGACGGAGGAGGAGCTGCGCACGATCGGCGAACTGGCCACACGCTACGACGCCATCGTCATCGAAGACCTCGCCTACCTCTGCATGGACTTCCGCAAGCCGCTCGGCCGCCCCTTCGAGGCCCCTTACCAGGCCACCGTGGCCCGCTATACGAAGAACTGGATCCTGATGGTCTCCGGCTCGAAGATCTTCAGCTACGCCGGACAGCGCATCGCCATCGCAGCCATCTCCGACGCGCTCTTCGGCCGCGAATACCCGGCCCTGCGCGAACGCTACAACATCGGGCGGCTGGGCGACGCCTTCGTGCTGGTCTTCCTCTACGCCGCCTCGTCGGGTACGAGCCACTCGGCCCAGCACGCCCTGGCCGCCATGTTCCGCGCGGCGGCCGACGGCACGCTCGACTTCGTGGGCGAGACCTCGGAGTATGCACGCCGCGCCAGGCTGACCAAGGAGATCTTCCTCCGCCACGGCTTCCGCATCGTCTACGACAAGGACCAGACCGAGTCGGTGAGCGACGGCTTCTTCTACACGATCGGCTACGGCGGGATGACCAGCTCGGAACTGCTGAGCGAGCTGCTGCTCTACGGCATCTGCGCCATCTCGCTCACCTCGACGGGCAGCCGCCAGCACGGCATCCGCGTCTGCATCTCGCAGATGAACCGCCCCGAACAGTTCACCCTGCTCGACGAACGGCTTGCAGCCTTCGCCCGGGACCACGCCTAAAAACACGGAATCGACATGCGACTCACCACACCCGCCGAAGCGGTAAAACTGATCCGCTCGCACCAAAGCGTCTACATCCAGGGCAGTACCTCGATCCCCGAGGTGCTCGTCCGCGCCATGGCCGACCGCGGCCCGGAACTCAAGGGCGTCACCGTCTACTCGGGCTTCGCCGTCGGACGCGCCGACGCACCCTACTGCCGCCCCGAATACCGCGAATCGTTCCTCGTGAACAGCCTCTTCGTGGCCAACAACATCCGCCGCTGGCTCGCCGACGGCTACGGGCAATCGACCCCTGCCTTCCTGGGCGAGATCCCGGGGCTGTTCCGCGACGGCACGCTGCCGGTCGATGTGGCGCTCCTCAACGTCTCGCGCCCCAACGAAGAGGGCTACTGCTCCTACGGCGTCTCGGCCGACCTCGCGGTCTCGGCCGTCGAGTGCGCCCGGACGGTCATCGCGCAGATCAACCCCGCGATGCCCTTCTCCTACGGCGACGCCCTGATCCACACGTCGCGCATCGCCGCGGCCGTCGAGGTGGACGACCCGCTCGTGGAGGTCCCGACGGCCGTACCGACCGAGATCGAACGCCGCATCGGCGCCCACATCGCCGAGCTGATCCCCGACGGAGCCACGCTCCAGATCGGCGTCGGCGGCATCCCGAACGCCGTGCTGGCAGCCCTGGCCGACCACAAGCACCTCGGGCTGCACACCGAAGCGATGACCGACGGCGTGCTGCCGCTGATCGAGAGCGGCGTGATCGACAACTCGCAGAAGCGCGTCATGCCGGGCATATCGGTCGCCTCGCTGGCCCTCGGCTCCCGCCGGCTCTACGACTACATGGACTATCGCAAGGACCTGGTGATGAAGGACGTGGCCTGGACCAACGACCCGTTCCGCATCCGCGAGAACCCGAAGGTCATGGCCATCAACTCGGCCGTGGAGGTCGATCTCACGGGACAGGTCTGCGCCGACTCGGTCGGCACGCGCATCATCTCGGGCGTCGGCGGCCAACACGACTTCATGTACGGAGGCTCGCTCTCGGAGGGCGGCAAGACCTTCATCGCCATCCCTTCGACGACCCCCAAGGGCGAATCGAAGATCAAGGCGCTGCTCACGCCCGGCGCCGGCGTGGTGACCACGCGACACATGATCCAGCACGTGGTCACCGAATACGGAGTGGCCCACCTGCGCGGACGCAACCTCGCCGAACGGGCCCGGGCGCTGATCGCCATCGCCCACCCCTCGGTCCGCGAGGAGCTGGAACGCGCCGCCGCCGAACGCTTCGGCTACTCGTTCCTCCGCCTGCACTGACATCCGGGTCCGGAGCTTTCGGCTCCGGACCTTTTTTCACCCGCACATCCATCCGCCATGTACCGCAAATACCTCTTCTTCGACCTCGACGGCACACTCACCGACTCGATGCCCGGCATCACCCGCTCGGTGCGGTACGCCCTGGAACGCCTCGGCATCGAGGTTCCGGACCTGCAGTCGCTCGTCCGCTTCGTCGGCCCGCCGCTCAAGGAGTCGTTCATGACCTTCTACGGCATGACCGCCGCAGAGGCCGAACGGGCCATCGCCCTCACGCGCGAATACTTCGTGCCGAAGGGCATGTTCGAAAACGAGCTCTACGCCGGGGTCCCGGAGCTGCTCGATGCCACCCGCCGCACCGGCTGCGTGAATGTCATGGCTACCTCGAAACCCGAACCGTTCGCCCGACAGATCGCCGCACACTTCGGCATCGACACCCGCTTCGAACTCATTTCGGGCAGCTCGCTCGACGGATCGCGGACCACGAAGGCCGAAGTAATCGGCCACGCACTCCGCACACTGGGCATCACCCCCGAGGAGGCGGTGATGATCGGCGACCGCCGCCACGACATCGAGGGGGCCGCCGCAACGGGCCTCGCGGCGATCGGTGTCCGCTGGGGTTACGCCCCCGAGGGCGAGCTGGAAGCAGCCCGGCCGGCCGCCATCGCCGACGATATCGACGCCCTGCGCCGCCTGCTGCTCGAAGGACTTCCCTCCTGACGCGGGCCGCGAGGCCGAACGGGCCCCGTCCGACAGGGGGCAGGAGCGGCGGATCCGCACGCAATGCACGCCGGGAAGTGTTTTTCCGGACCCGAGCCTGCAATCCGTAAGGGATACAATCCGAAAAGACGATCCATATTATTGTTTTTCGATAAAAAATGATCGTCTTTCGGATTTATTTGTTACCTTTGCTTTCGGGCATGGCCCGACGGATAACAAATTATCTCCCCGAAGATCCCTGATGCAGCGCACATATGATCATCAAACTCGAAAATCTGAACAAAACCTATAACAACGGCTCACCGCTCCACGTCCTCAAGGGCATCAACCTCGAGGTGGAGCAGGGCGAGCTGGTCTCGATCATGGGAGCGTCGGGCTCCGGGAAATCGACCCTGCTGAACATCCTCGGCATCCTGGACGACTACGACAGCGGCTCCTACTACCTGGCCGGGCGCCTGATCAAGAATCTCACGGAGACACAGGCCGCCGCGGCCCGCAACCGGATGATCGGCTACATCTTCCAGTCGTTCAACCTGATCAGCTACAAGAACGCCATGGAGAACGTCGCCCTGCCGCTCTACTACCAGGGCGTGCCGCGCCGCAAGCGCAACGCCATGGCCCTCGAATACCTCGACACCCTCGGACTGCGCGACTGGGCCGGGCACATGCCCAACGAGATGTCGGGCGGACAGAAGCAGCGCGTGGCCATCGCCCGGGCGCTGATCAACCGCCCGCAGATCATCCTGGCCGACGAACCCACGGGAGCCCTCGACAGCAAGACCTCGCAGGAGGTAATGGACCTCCTGCGCCGGGTCAATGTCGAGATGGGCATGACGATCATCTGCGTCACACACGAACAGGCCATCGCCGACCAGACGGACCGGATCATCCGCCTGACGGACGGCGTCATCGGCAGCATCACCGAAACCGGACTGGGAAGACGATGAGGGAGCTGCTGCTGGAGATATGGACCTCGGTGCGGAGGAACAAGCTGCGCACCTTCCTCACGGGCTTCTCGGTCGCGTGGGGCATCTTCATGCTCGTCATCCTGCTCGGCTCGGGCAACGGGCTGAAGAACGGCGTGGAGTCGAACTTCGGGGACTACGCCACCAACTCGATCACCCTCTACGGAGGCTGGACCTCGAAGGAGTGGAAGGGCTACGACCGCAACCGCCGCATCCGCCTCACGAACCGCGACCTGGAGATCCTCGAAAAGGAGTTCCCCGAGGTCGATGAGGTAGCGGCCAACTCCTGGCTCTCATCGAAAAAACTCGCCTACGGGGGCAACTTCATGGAAGCCTCGCTGCGCGGCTCGCTGCCCAAGGTGGCCCGGATCGAGGGGATCAAGATCGCCAAGGGGCGTTTCATCAACGAAGCCGACATCCGCGAGTACCGCAAATCGGCGCTCATCGACGAGGAGACGGCGCTCGTGCTCTTCCAGGGCGCCGATCCGCTCGGCAAGTTCATCCGCGTGGACAGTCTCGTCTTCAAGGTCGTGGGCGTCACGAAGGGCGACGCCATGCGCAACAGCGCCACCTGCATCATTCCGCTCACCACCGGACAACTCGTCTACAAGGCCAACGAACCCTACATCAACGACGCCATCATCACAGTCAAGGAGATCCGCACGGACCGCGAGATGGAGGAGTTCGAGCGGCGGATCAAGGGCCGCCTGGCCGCCGAGCACGACTTCGACCCCACGGACGACAGCGCCATCTGGATCAACAACACCATGGAGCGCGTCAAGGACATGATGATCGTCTTCGGGGGCATCAACCTCTTCGTCTGGATCATCGGCCTGGGCACGCTGCTGGCAGGCGTCGTCGGCGTAAGCAACATCATGCTCGTGACGGTCTCGGAGCGCACGGCCGAATTCGGCATCCGCAAGGCCCTCGGGGCCAAGCCCCGGTCGATCATCCGGCTGATCCTCACCGAGTCGGTCATGATCACCGCAGCCTTCGGCTACATGGGCATGGTGCTCGGCGTGGCGGTGATGGAGGCGGTGAACTACTACATGACCCAAACCCCGGCCGACGCCTCGGAGACGGGTTTCTCCCCGACGATCTTCCTCGACCCGACACTCAACCTCGGCGTGGCCGTAAGCGCCACGGTGGTGCTCATCGTCGCGGGGATCATCGCCGGATACGTCCCGGCCTACCGCGCCGCCCAACTGAAAACGATCGACGCCTTGCGCTATAACAAATAGAGACGATGGGATTCTTCGATACAGACCGCTGGAACGAAATCTGGCAGACGATCCGCCGGAACCGCAAGCGCAGCATCATGACGGCGCTGGGCGTCTTCTGGGGCATCTTCATGCTCACGGTGCTGCTGGGTGCCGGCATGGGGCTGGGACGCCTGTTCCGGGCCCAGCTGGGCGAAACCTCGACCAACACGGTGCTGATGAACACCGGGCGCACGTCCATCCCCTACAAGGGCATGCCCACCGGCCGGGCGTGGAACCTCGAGAACGACGACGTCGAGGCCATAAAGAAGCTTCCCGAGGTGAAATACGCCGCCGGCATGGTGTGGGCCAACCAGTTCTACGCCAGCCACGGCGACCGCAAGGGCGAATACTACGTCATGGGCCACATGCCCGACTACCAGAAGATCAATCCCGAGAAACTCGTCTACGGACGCTACATCAACGACCTGGACATGGAGCGCAAGCGCAAGGTCTGCCTGATCGGCACGCAGATCTGGAAGGACCTCTTTCCCGGGGGCGAGGATCCGACGGGCAAGAAGATCCTGCTCCAGGGATCGCAATTCACGGTCGTAGGCGTTCTCAAGCGCCAGAGCAACATGATGACGTTCAGCGACGTGGAGCGCACGATCATCCTTCCCGCCACGCTCGTCCAGCAGATGTTCGGCATGGGACGCACGATCCACATGCTGGCCGCCGTGGGCCACAACGACGTGCCGCCGCGCATCCTCGAGCGGGCTGTCAAAGCCCCGGTCTTCGCACGCCACATCATCTCGCCGGACGACCCCCGTGCGGCGTGGGTGATGACCACCGCGGAGTTCATCACCAAGGTGAACAGCCTCTTCTGGGGCATCGGACTGCTGACCTGGATCGTGGGTCTGGGCACGCTGCTGGCGGGCATCGTCGGCGTGAGCAACATCATGCTCGTACTGGTCAAGGAGCGCACGCAGGAGATCGGCATCCGCCGCGCACTGGGCGCCCCGCCGCGTGCCATCATCTCGCAGATCCTCTCGGAGAGTTTCGTGCTGACGTTCATCGCCGGGGTGCTGGGGCTCACGGCGGGCGTGGGGCTGCTCTCCGTCGCCGACTCGATCTACCACCAGGCCGTCGTCATTGCCCAGGAGGGCACCGACGTCTCGTGGCAGATCTCCTTCCAGACGGGCATGCTCTCGCTGGCGATCCTCATCGCCGGGAGCCTGCTGGCGGGCGTCATCCCCGCAGGCCGCGCCCTGAAGATCAAAGCCGTGGATGCCATCCGCGAAGAATAGACGCAAAAACAAACAAATACCGCATAAGTCATGAAGAAAGTGCTGAAAATTTTCCTGGGTGTGCTCTTTGCCGCACTGCTCATCGGGACCTTCGTGTTCCTGTGGCAGAAAACCCGTCCGGCGAAGGTCGTCTATGCGATCGTGCAGCCCAAAACGGACACACTGAGGCAGTACGTGGTCGCCACGGGCAAGGTGCAGCCCCGCGACGAGGTGGAGATCAAGCCCCAGATCTCGGGCATCATCTCCGATGTCTACAAGGAGGCCGGCGAGACGGTCCGCCAGGGCGAGGTCATCGCCACGGTGAAGGTGGTCCCGGAGATGGGCCAGCTCTCGAGCGCCGAGTCGCGCGTCTCGGTGGCCGAGATCTCCCTGGCGCAGGTCACCCGCGAATACGAGCGCACGAAGGCGCTCTACGAGAAGGGCGTCGTCTCGGCCGAGGAGGCCGAACAGGGGCGCACGGAGTTCGAGAAGGCCGAGGAGGAGCTGCGCAATGCCCGGGAGAACCTCGAGATCGTCAAGGAGGGCATCGCCAGCCGCTTTGCCGAGCTGAGCAACACGCAGATCCGTTCGACGATCGACGGCATGATCCTCGACGTGCCGATCAAGGTCGGCAACTCGGTGATCCAGGCCAACACGTTCAACGACGGCACGACGATCGCCACCGTGGCCGACATGTCGAACATGCAGTTCCAGGGCAATGTCGATGAGACGGACGTGGGCAAACTCCACGAGGGCATGCCCGTGAAGCTGACCATCGGCGCCCTGCAGGACGTCGAACTGGACGCCACGCTGGAGTATGTGGCCCCGAAGTCCACGGAGAGCAACGGCGTGATCCTCTTCGAGGTGAAGGCCGCCGTACAGATTCCCGAAGGGGTCTTCGTCCGCGCCGGATACAGTGCCAACGCCAGCATCGTGATCCAGAGCCGCGACGGGGTGCTGACCCTGCCCGAGGCATGCGTGGAGTTCGAGGGCGCCAAGACCTATGTACAGACGCTCACCTCCCCCGCGGATTCGGAGGAGCAGACCTTCGAGCGGCGCGAGGTCACGATCGGCCTGTCGGACGGCGTGAACGTCGAGATCACCGGAGGCATCACGGCCGACGACCAGGTCCGCGGCGCCCGCATCGATACCAAATAACCGCAACCCCTATCCTGCCATGAAAACCCGCATCGTCGCGGCATGCGCCGCCGTCTGGCTCGCCGCCCTGCCGCTCCGCGCACAGCAGACCGATCCGTCGCCCGCAACCCCGGCGGCTCCCGCCCCGGGAACTCCGTGGACGCTGGCCGAGTGCATCGCCCACGCCCAGCAGAACAACACCCAGGTGCAGCAACGGCAGCTGCAGGTCGAACGGAGCGACATCGAGCTCTCCACGGCCCGCTACAGCCGTCTGCCCGACCTGAATGCCTCGATCGGCGGCGACGCCTCCTTTGGGCGCGCCCTGACCAGCGACAACACCTACCGCAACAACAACCAGACCTCGGGATCGCTCAACGTCTCCGCATCGATGCCCCTGTTCCAGGGCATGCGGATCAACCACCAGATCAAGGCCGGGAAACTGGACCTGGCCGCCGCCATCGAGGATCTCGAACGGATCCGCGAGGATGTGGCGATCAACGTCATGACGCTCTACCTGCAGGTGCTCTACAGCAAGGAGATGGTCGGCGTGGCCGAACGCCAGCTGGAGCTGAGCACGCAGCAGGCTCTCCGCAGTCGCGAACTGGCCGCCGCCGGCAAACAGCCCGAATCGGCCGTCTACGAGAGCGAGGCGCTTGCGGCCAACGACCGCATGACGCTCACCCAGTCGCGCAACGACCTGCAGCTGGCGCTGCTCGACCTGAGCCAGGCGCTCAACCGCGAAAGCGCCGCCGGATTCGACATCGTCGAGCCGGTGCTCGACAGCGTGGCGCTCGAAACGCTCCACCACCTCGGCAACCCCGATGCGGTCTACGCCTACGCCGCCGAAAACCGACCCCACATCCGGGCCGAGAAGCTGCGGCTCGAGAGTTCGGAGCACGCCGTGGACGTGGCCCGCTCGGCCCTCTACCCGACCCTCTCGCTCTCGGGCGGCTACGGTACGGGGGTATACAGCGCCGACGACTCGAAGTTCTGGGCACAGATGCGCCACAACAGCCGGGAGTATGTCGGTCTGTCGCTCGGCATCCCGATCTTCAACCGCCGCGCCACGCGCAACAACATCCGCACGGCGCGCATCGCCGTGCGCAGCCAGCAGCTGGCCGTAACGGAGGCCGAACGCGCCCTGCGCAAGGAGATCGAACAGGCGTGGTACAACGCCGACGCCGCCTATGCCAAGTACCGCGCAGCCGACGCCGCCTTCGCTTCGGCCGAGGTGGCCTTCAGTTACGAACAGGCGAAAGCCGAAGCCGGCCGCTCGACCGTCTTCGACTTCAACGACGCCAAGACCCGCATGGAGAAGGCTGCGGCCGAAGCCGTGCAGGCCAAATACGAATTCGTCTTCCGTTCGAAGATCCTCGACTTCTACCGCGGCGAACCGCTCCGGCTCTAACCACGGTCCCATCCCCCGAGCGGAGACCCCGATGCGACGCTGCAGGCCAGGGTCTCCGCTCCGTTTTTGCCCGGTTCGAAGACGGAACGCACACTTTTCGGTGCCGAAAGGCGGCAATCCGGAAAATTTGACCTACTTTTGCAGCGATTTACAGTACGCATCGGATGGAATGGCTTAAAGCGCTCCTGGTCGAACATTCGGCCCTGCAGGCCGTCGTGGTGATCTCGCTCATCTCGACAATCGGCATCGGTCTGGGCAAGATCCGCTTCTTCGGTATCTCGCTCGGCTCGGCCTTCATCTTCTTCGTGGGCATCCTCGCCGGACACTTCGGGCTGTCGCTCGACCCCTCGATGCTGATCTACGCCGAGGATTTCGGACTGATCATCTTCGTCTATGCCCTCGGACTGCAGGTCGGACCGGGTTTCTTCAGCTCGATGCGGGCCGACGGGCTGCGCCTCATCTCGCCGGCCATCGCCGTCATCCTGCTCGGCACGGCGCTTGCCGTAGCCCTGAGCTACGCCTTCCGGGTCCCGATGCCCGACATGTCGGGCATCCTGTGCGGCGCTACGACCAACACCCCGGCCCTCGGCGCAGCCCAGCAGACCCTCCAGCAGCTCGGACTCGACACGAGCGGCGCCGCATTGGGATGCGCAGTGACCTACCCGCTGGGCGTCATCGGCGTCATCCTGGCCATCGTCGTGATGCGCAAGCTGTTTGTCCGCCCCTCGGACATGCCGGGACCCGACGCCGAGCACAAGAAGAACATCTTCATCGCCAGCTACCACCTCACCAACCCGGCCGTCTTCGGCAAGAGCGTCCACGAGATCGCCTCGGAGAGCCACCACCACTTCGTCATCTCGCGGCTGTGGCGCAACGGGCAGGTATCGATCCCCACATCGGACCGCACGCTCGAGCAGGACGACGTGATCCTGGTGATCACCAACCGCGAGGAGGCCGACGCACTGCGCCTGATCTTCGGCGAGCAGGAGCAGAAGGACTGGAACAAGGAGAATATCGACTGGAACTCGGTAGACGGGCAGCTCATCTCGCAGCGCATCCTCGTCACCCGTCCCGAGATCAACGGCAAGAAACTCGCCTCGCTGCGCCTGCGCAACAACTACGGCATCAACATCAGCCGCGTCTACCGTTCGGGCGTACAGCTGCTCGCCACGCCCGACCTGCGGCTGCAGCTGGGCGACCGGCTGACGGTCGTGGGCGAAGCCCAGGCGATCAAGAACGTGGAGAAGATCCTCGGCAACGCCGTCAAGAGCCTCAACGAACCCAACCTCGTGGCGGTCTTCATCGGGCTCATCCTCGGACTGACGCTCGGAAGCATCCCCATCGCCATCCCCGGCATCTCGATTCCCGTGAAGCTGGGACTGGCCGGAGGTCCGATCATCGTGGGCATCCTGATCGGCACGTTCGGTCCGCGCATGCACATGATCACCTACACCACCCAGAGCGCCAACCTCATGCTGCGCGCCCTGGGTCTCTCGATGTACCTCGCCTGCCTGGGGCTCGACGCCGGAACGCACTTCTTCGAGACGGTCATGCGCCCCGAGGGATTGCTGTGGCTGGGGCTCGGATTCCTGCTGACGTTCGTCCCTGTGGTGATCGTCGGCGTCATCACGATGCGGATGCTGAAGGTCGATTTCGGCTCGCTCTCGGGACTGCTCTGCGGGGCGATGGCCAACCCCATGGCACTCAACTACGCCAACGACACGATCCAGGGCGACAACCCGTCGGTCTCCTACGCCACGGTCTACCCCGTCTGCATGTTCCTGCGCGTGATCGTCATTCAGGTGATGCTGATGCTCTTCCTGTAACGGACGCACATCCCGACGAAACGGCGGAAAGGGGCTCGGCCGCCGCACGCAATCCGGCCAGATCGCCGCTCGAGAGATTCTGGAAGACCCTCAGGTCGAAAGCCGGGATCACGGCCAGCACATGGTCGAAGACGTCGGACTGGATGCCCTCGTACTCCTCCCACACCACCGTATCGGTAAAGAAATAGAGCTGCATCGGCAGCCCGGTCTCGGTCGGCTGCATCTGCCGCACCATCAGGGTCATGGATCGGTTCACCGGAACCTCCTGTTGAAGATAGCGTACCAGATAGGCACGGAAAATGCCCAGATTGGTCTGATGCAACCCGTTGATTCTCCGCTCACAGGCCGCGATTCCGTGCTCGGCGTTGTAGCGCTCGATCCGCTGCTCGGTCCGATCGATGTAGTCGCGGATCAGATCGATCCGGCGGTAGCGGTCCAGCATTTCGGGCGTACAGAAGCGCACGCTCGTCATGTCGATCGAGACCGAGCGCATCACACGCCGTCCGCCCGACTGCTGCATGCCCCGCCAGTTCTGGAACGAATCCGAAGTGAGCAGATAGGGCGGCAGCATGACGATCGTGTTGTCCCAGTTGCGGATCTTCACGGTGGTGAGCGACACCTCCTCGACCGTTCCGTCAGCCCCGTACCTGGGGACCGAAATCCAGTCGCCGACCTGCAGCATGTCGTTGGCCGACAGCTGGATACCGGACACGAATCCCATAATGCTGTCCTTAAAGACCAGCATCACAATCGCGGCCGAAGCCCCCAGACCGGTAAGCAGCAGTCTCGGCGATTTGTCAATGAGAATCGATACGACGAGAATGACACAGATCAGAACAGCCGTTCCCTGGGCAGTCTGCCGCAACCCCTTGATCGGCTTGTTCTGCCAGGCCGGGCGCGATGCGGCGATATGGAAAAAGGCATAGAGCAGGGCATTGATCAGCCGGAAGATCGAGACCACGACATAACCCTGCATCAGCCGCAGGACGATGGTCCGGGCCTCGGAACGCTCCTCGAAAACCACCGGCAGCACGACGGCCAGCAGGATGGCACTCAATACGTGGCAGACATTGCGCAGGACCCGGACGCTGAAGAGCGTATCGTCCCAACTGGCACGGGTACGTTCGACAAACCGCCGCACGTTCCGCACCAAAAGCAGCCGGCAGAGGAAATCGAAGAGCACGGCGAAGAGAATGACCAGCAGGAAGGCGACCCAGCGGTCCCAGCCGCCGGAATCGGAGGAGACACCCAACCAGCCGAGCAGGATGTCGGTACCACGTTTCAGAATCGATTGCATGCTCCTCCGCCCCGCAATTACCGGGCCGGAAGCGGCATTCCGCTACGGAAAGAGCAACCCGATCTCCCCCTCGAAATTGGGTGTGAAGATTCCCTTGCCCACGGAACCGAGGATCTCCTCGCGGCTCCAGAAGCGGCCTCCGTCGAGTTCGTCACTCGGGCATACCGTCCCGTCGTAGCAGGTACGGTGGACGTAAACCAGTTCGTACTCGCGCTCCGAGCGAAAGGCGTAGACCGCAATGCGTTCGGGAGTGAATTCCGTCACGCCGATCTCTTCGCGGACCTCGCGACGCAACGCCTCCTCGACCGTTTCGCCGTAGGCGACGTGCCCGCCGACGGCCGTATCCCACCGGCCGGGTTGAATATCCTTCCAGTCGGGGCGCCGCTGCAGGTAGAGTTCCCCGCGGGAGTTGAACAGATGCAGGTGCACGACCGGGTGGAGCAGCATCGAGCCGCCGTGGCACTCGCCGCGCGTGGCGCTGCCGATGACACGGCCCGACGGATCGACCACCGGGAAAAGTTCCTGTGCGTTATCGCTTTTCATCTCTTGATCTCAAGATATCTTCACCAGCCTACAGAGCCGGGCCCGACTCGCGGGGCTGGCCTACCTCATAGCCCAGCGAGCGCATCCACTCGACAGTAGCGGCATCGACCTGATCCGTACGGTCGGACCAGCGTCCGGCCTCGGAGAGGGACTTCTTGCGCTGCTCGAGGGCCTCGCGCAACGGGAACGACGGGTGCGGCAGGGCACTCTTCTCGGCCCGCAGCGTAGGCCGGATCCGCCGGTCGAAGACGTCACGCTGCGACGGACGGCGGGCCCCCTCCCATCGGAAGCCCTTGAGGAAGAGCTCCTGGTCGGCCGGAAGTTTATCGATCGGATAGAGGTTCCAGACGGGATCCTGCCGGTAGACGATCGTCACGACCTGCTTGCCCTCGATGTAGAACGAACAGTCGCCGCTCTCGATGAAACCCACGTCGGTGATCTGGGGCGGTTCGCCGTCCTGCATGTAGTAGATCGTCTGCGCGTTGCCGTTCACGTCGTTGCGGTAGATCTCGTTGTTGCGGAAATAGGAGGTCATCTCCTTGCCGGCCACCTGGTTGTAGTGCGTCGTATCGAGCTGGGCCACCATCATCGGCGAACCGACGAACTCGGCGCGCGCCAGCTGTTGCCGCTCGGTGTAGATGTCCATCACGTCGGAGGTCACCTGGTTGCTCTGGTTCCACAGCACGGGGTTGATGTAGAGGTGGATCGTCGAGTCGGTGCTGATCGAGGTCATCGAGTCGCAGACCGACTGGAAGTCGGAACGGTAGATCCGCACGTCGCGATAGCCCTTCAACAGGCGGTAGATCGAATCGCGGGGGGCCTCCGGTTGCTCCACATCGAGCGAATCGGCCGTCAGAAGCGAAAGGCTGTCGGCCGTCAGCGAGTCGGTTGCCAGCCGGATGAGCGAATCCTGCTCGACGGCATTCTTCTCCAGCAGCGAATCGATCTCCTGCAGGGCCGTGGAGTCCACCGGGACGGTCTTTCCCTTGCGCGCCGCACGGGCCTGACGCGCCCTGAGTTTCGACTCGGCCTTGAGCCGGCGAGCTTCGAGGCGCTTCTCCTCGCGCTCCTTCTGGGCCATGAGCTTGGCCGTGGCCTTCTGCTGGCGGCGCTCGGCGATCTCGTCGAGTTCGGCCTTCCGGGCCTTCTCCTTCGCGGCTTTGGCCGCCGCACGGGCCTTGCGTTCCTGCTCCTTGAGATAGGCCTTGCGGGCATCGCCGACCAGTGTATCGAGCGGATCGATTGCGGGCGCGGAGAGCGAGTCGGAGCCGACAGGATGCTGCGTCGGCAGCGAATCGGCCGGAACGGCCTCGCCGGGCAGATCGGACTCGGAAGCCGGCAGATCGGAAGCATCGGGAAGTACGGCGTCGGGAACCTGGCTGTCGGAGGCCGTCTCCGCATCGTCCCCGGACGGGACGGGACGGTTCCCGTCGGCAGCGGCCGTCGGGACATGCTCCGCATCCGCCTGCAGACCGAGAGCCGCCAGCGAATCGGCCCGAGCCTGCTCGGCGGCGCGACGCTCGGCGGCACGGCGTTCGGCTGCCTCGTTGATCGTGAAGAGGTACATCGTATCGGCCCGCATGAAGAGCGAGTCGCCCTGCGAACGGTCGTAGCTTATGGCCGAGGGACGGTCGGTGAGCAGCGCATTGCCCGGCTCCTTCCAATACTCGCCGTACTCGCCGAAGGCCAGCACCTTGTGCTCCGTATCGTCGAGCTGGATGTCACGGCGCAGAATGACGTGGTTGCGCATGCGGTAGAAATCGATACTGTCGCTCCACATCTCCTGCTTGTCGGTGAGCAGGTAGCCGTTGCGCGTCACGATATAGAGCGTGTCGGCCTTCTCATAGGCCCCGCGGTCGGCGTAGAGGTAGTCGCCGTCGCGGTTCCAGATGTTGGTCCGGTCGTAGAAGAAAGCGTTGTCGGTGGCCATGTTGTAGACCACCGAGTCGCCCGTAAGTTCGTACTCGTCGTTACGCATCTCGACCCGCTCGACCGCAATCAGCTCCTTCGTGTCGGCATAGTAGTAGCCGCGCACCGATTCGAGCAGGTTGTCGCGGTTGGTCAGCACGCCCCCGCCGCCGAACTCACCGATGTTCTCCTTCGTGTTGAAGAGGAATTCGTAGGTATAGAGCGTCGCGTCGCCGTCGATCACCTTCACGATGTCGGAATAGACCCGTGCCTCGTTCCGGTCGCCGTCATACTCGGCCCTGTCGCCGTAGATGTAGGTCGTATTCTTGTTGATGAGGACGTTGCCGAAGAACTCGATGCGTGTGTCCGAATAGCGGACGGCCGAATCGCACGTGATCACCGCACCGTTGTGCTGTGCGGCGAAGTTGCCCACCAGGAATATCGCCGTATCCCCGGGAGCCACGGGGCCCATCAGGTCCGACTTGAGGTCGATGAGTTTCTTCTCGCCCTCCTCCCCGTCGGGAGCGGGCATGCCGCTGCGGGCGGACAGGAAGCCGACCGCAGCCGAGAGGCAGATGGCTATGGACAGAAACCTACGCACCCCGACGTTATTTCACCCAGTGTTTGTTCTCGAACTCCCCGTTGCGGTATTCGGGGTCGATGAAGACGTACATGCCGTCGATCTTCTTGGTCAGCCACTCGCGGAACACACGTTCCTGCTTGTCCTGCAGGGCCATCTCCTCGAGTCGGAGGTAGTCTTCGTTGAGCGAGGCCGGATGCGTCGGAATCACCTCCACCAGCTTGACGATCTTGCCCAGCTGGTTGCCCAGCAGATCTTCGGTCAGGAAGGCATCCGACACCTCTCCCGGCTTGAGACGGATCAGCGCATTGTAGTCGTCGAGGCTCTTGAACCGGCCGAAGTCCTCCTTGAGGAACTTCGTGACGGTCAGCTTGGCATCGAAGGCCTGGTAGCGCTCCAGAATATCGTGGTTCGAGACGATGCCCCCGTTCATCTTCGAGGCCGCATCGTCCGAGAAACGGAGCGCCGCCTTCTCGAACGTGATCGAATCCTTGTGGATCAGGTCGGCAATACTGTCGAGCTGGTTGAGCGTCTCGCCCAGTTCGTCGCTCGTATACTCGGGACGCAGCAGGATGTGCCGGAAATGGTAGAGCTGGCCGCGCTTGTCGAGCAGCTGGATGATGTGGAAGCCGAACTGCGACTCGACCACCTCGGAGATCTGCCCGGGCTTCATTCCTTCAAGCGTCTTGGCGAAGGCCTCGTCCAGACCGGCCAGCGGCGTAGGGTCCATCTCACCGCCGCGGAGCGCCGTGCCATCGACCGAATACATGCGGGCCAGGTTGTCAAAACGCGCCTTGCCCGTAATGACCCGCTCGCGCATGTCGAGCAACCGCTCGCGCGCACGCTGCTTGGCCTCCTTCATCGACTTGGGGAACTTCGTGATCTGCGCGTAGACATACTGGTCGGCGATCGTCGGCAGGCTGTCCTTCGAGAGCGACTTGTAGTAGCGCTCCACCTCGCCCGGGATCACGGTCACCTTGCTCACCACCTCGCGCTGTATGGCGCTGGCGTAGGCCTGCTCCTCGTAGCGCTGGCGGAGGATCTCGCGGATGTTGAAGATGGCCATGTGCTGCTTGGCCTCGAGTTTCGAAATCGAGCCCTCCATATCGACCATCTGCTGCACCTGATCCTCGACCTGCGAGAGGATATCGTTGCTGTTGATCTCCACCGAGTCGATCTGCGCCTGATTGTAGAGCAGTTTTTGCGTCATGAGCGCCTCGAGCGCCTCGTTCATCGGATCGCGGTCCGAGGTGTAGCCCTCCTGCCGGCGCTGCTCGACGAGCTGACGCGCATAATCGGCCACCTCGGAATAGACGATCGACGAGCCGCCCACGACGGCCACTACCTTGTCGAGCATCACCTGACGGCGCTGGCCGACCACCCCGGCCGCCAGCAGCATCAGGGCTGCCGCCAATATCCCTTTTTTCAACATTTTGCCTGTTTGCGTTTGTTTAGGTTATTTTTCCTTGTTCGGTTCCTTGTTCGGTTGTTCGTCCGCCTCGTGGTCGCGGCCGTAAATCCGGACGTCGCCATCCTCACTAGCCTGTGCGTCCAGCTCCTCCTCGTGCCGGCGGATGATCTCGCTCTGGCGCCGGTTGAAGAGGATCCGGCGGATCGTCGGCCGCAGCCGCTCGAGCGGAATGGGCTCCCCTTCGCGGCGCACCTCCAGGATCTGGAAGTAGTAGCGCGAATGGCCGTCGCGCATCTCCTGCACGGCCGTCGTACCGAGTACCGAGTCGTAGTTCTGCGAGCGCAGTGTCGGCAGGTAGCTCAGGAACTCCGGGAAGTCGATCCACTGCTCGCGGAAATCACTCACCTGAAAGTCGTTCTTGGTGCAGATGTCGCGGAAATCGCGCTGCTGCGCCTCCGAGGAGGAGGCCATCGCCGTCTTGAGCTTGGCCGCCTGCCGGTAACCCAAGTCGAAACGGACGATACGGCCCTTGACGATGGAGCGGTCGAGCCGGAAATCGGCCTTGTGCTCGCGGTAGTAGGCCGAGATCTCGTCATCGGTGAAGACCGTGTCGATCGAGCGATCGACATAATACTGGTCGAGCTTGCGGATCAGCAACGCCTGACGGTACTCCTCGACCATGCGGTCGATGTCGTCGGCCGACGAGGAGAAGAGCACCTCGGCCTCCTTGAGCTTGAGCTGCTTGACCACCCAGCGGTCGATGTACTTGCGCATGAAGGCCGCACTGTCCTCACCCGAAAGCCCCTGCGGCACGACCGAACGCAGGTCGCGCATGCGGAGCTCCCGGTCGCCGGCACGGGCGACGGTCTCGTCGCTGGTGAAATAACGCGGCAGCTCCCGGCATCCGACCAGCAGCAAGGCGCCCACCGCGACCGTTATTTTCGCGCGCAAATTCATATTCCGAAGGGCAAAGATAGCCTTTTTACTCGTAATTAACGCAACATGGCGGCGTTTATTACGCAGCAGCCCGATTTTTCTCCGCCTCCTTGATCCGGCGCAGCGCCAGAAGCATCATCCGGCCCGAAACGATGAGCAGCGCCACGGCGACGACATAGACCGCCACGTAGACCACCCGGTTGTGGATCAGATCGATCAGCAACGTGTTGGCGTGTCCGGTGATCATCATTAGGTAGGCCACGGCATTGTTCATCGCATGGAGGATCATCACCGACCAGAGCGAGTCAGTCGAGATGTAGACATAGCCGAGGATCAGTCCCACGACGAAGGCGTTGATGACCTGCACGGGCTGCAGGTGCATCACCCCGAAGAAGAGTGCCGAGACGAGCCAGGCGAGCGTCACGCCGTAGCGGGCACGCAGCGTCCCGAGCACCAGCCCGCGACAGATCAGCTCCTCGAGGACGGGGGCGAAAAGCACGAGCATGAGCAGCGTCCAAAGGCCGCGCCCGACGTTGAGCGACAGATCGGGGAGCTGCGCCAGCAGGGGTTCGAGCACCACGCCGGCGGCGCAGATCAGCACGAAGCCCCACAGCAGCAGCGCGGGATTGAGCCCCCGCGTCGAGAAGCGGGCCCAGCGGCCGCGTCCTCCGCGCGCGCGACGGTAATAGAGGAGTCCGCCCAGCGCCGCGGCCATCGAGACGACGTAGACCACGGCATTGAACCGTCCGAGCGCCTCGGGCGCCATCGCCTTGAAATCGGACCCGGGGACGGCAAACTGCAGGAACAGCATGCCGAGCAGCCCGATCACGACCTGTGCCCCGAGCACCACGCCCAGCATGGCAAACAGGTCGCCGATGGTCGGAAACTTCCGCTCGGGGAGTCCCTGGGGGGCCGTCTTCGCGGCGCCGCCCGTCCGCTCCTTCGCCGCTTCGGCTGCCGCATCCTTCTTTGCGCCGGAGGCCGGAGCCTCCACTCCCGATGCCTGCCCGACCTCTTCCCGGCCCGTTGCCGGGGCCCCGCTGCGTCCGGCGGAATGCAGTTCCGCCCGATCCTCCTTTTTCGCTTCCATAGTCTTGCTTAAAGTCAGTTCATTCCGTGTCCAAAGATAGTGCAAGCCCCCGGCAAAAACAAATTTCCCGCCACGCAATTTTGCACGACGATTGCGGAATTCCATTTAATTTCATTAAATTTGCCTGCTTATTATACGCATGAACGAAATTATGGCAAAGGTTATCGCATTAGCCAATCAGAAAGGCGGCGTGGGAAAGACCACCACGGCCATCAACCTGGCGGCATCGCTCGCCCTGCTGGGCAAGAAGGTCCTGCTGCTCGATGCCGACCCGCAGGCCAACGCCACCTCGGGACTCGGGTTCGACATCAACCTCGAGGGCATCTACGAGTGCATCGCCGGGCTGAAGCAGCCCGAGGAGGTGATCCTCGCAAGTGCAGACGTGAAGAACCTCTGGCTGCTGCCCTCGTCGATCGACCTGGTGGCCGCCGACACGGAACTGCCCAAGATGGAGAACGCACACCACGTGATGAAGCGCATCGTCGATGCCGTGCGCGGGAAGTTCGACTACATCTTCATCGACTGCTCCCCCTCGCTGGGCTACACCACGGTGAACATCCTCACCGCGGCCGACTCGGTGCTCATTCCCGTGCAGTGCGAATACCTGGCCCTCGAGGGGCTCTCGAAGCTGCTCAACACGATCCGCAAGGTCAAGAGCGGCCTCAACCCCGACCTCGAGATCGAGGGATTCCTGCTGACGATGTACATGCGCAACCGTCTGAACAACCAGGTGGTGAACGAGGTCCGCGAACACTTCGGCCCCCTGGCCTACGACACAATAATCCAGCGCAACATCCGTTTGGGTGAAGCCCCCTCGCACGGAAAACCCGTCATGCTCTACGACGCGAGCGCCGTGGGTTCGGAGAACTACCTGAACCTGGCCCGCGAATTCCTCAAGCGCAACCGGAAACGTCCGGCGGCGCAGAAATAGACACTCCGCCACCGGCCTCCGGCGAGCGAAGAGACGCAAATAAATCACACAAAGATATGAAACAGAAGGGATTAGGACGCGGCCTGGACGCGATTTTCGGGAGTGATCCGATCGACGTCAAGCTCAAGCCGATGAGCGAGATGGCCGAGATCGACATCGCCGACATCATCCCCAACCCCACGCAGCCGCGCACGCAGTTCGACGAGGAGGCGCTCGACGAACTGGCCGACTCGATCCGGCAGCTGGGCGTCATCCAGCCCGTCACAGTCAAAAGGACCGACGGCGGAAAGTACATCATCATCAGCGGCGAGCGCCGCTGGCGGGCCGCACAGCGCGCCGACCTGAAGAGCCTGCCGGCCTACATCCGCGAGGTGGACGACGAGAACCTCCATGCCATGGCCCTCGTCGAGAACATCCAGCGCCAGGACCTCAACGCCATAGAGATCGCCCTCGGCATGCAGCGGCTCATCGACGAGTGCCACCTGACGCAGGACGCCCTCTCGGAGAAGGTGGGCAAGAAACGGTCGTCGGTATCGAACTACCTGCGCCTGCTCAAGCTCCCGGACGAGGTGCAGCTGGCCCTCAAGGAGGGGCTTATCTCGATGGGCCACGCCAAGGCCATCGCCGGCGCCCCGGCCGAACAGCAGCTGCGCGTACTGAAGCGCTGCGTCAAGAAGGGGCTCTCGGTCCGACAGGCCGAAGAGTTGGTCCGCATGCTGAGTGAAACGCCCGCACAACCCGCACAGCCCGAAGAGGAGGAGTATCCCGAAAGCTATTCGCGGCTGGTCGAGCTGCTCGAGCCCTGCTTCTCGCAGGAGATCTCGATCAAACGGACGAAAAACGGGGGCGGACGCATCGTCATCGGTTTCTCGGACGACAAGGACATCGAACGTTTCATCGAACGTTTCTCGCAGCGTTCCTAACGAATGGCAATGGCAGGTCTCCGGTTCAAACTCCTCGTACTGCTCGCAGCGTGTACGCTGTGGCTCCCCGCCGAAGCGCAGCTCCACCGCGGCGCCCGCACGCTCGTGCGGGGCGGTCAGTTCGAAAAGCCGGACTCGCTCCAGCGCCAGCGCGACTCGCTGCGCGTGGCGGAGATCGCCCGGCAGATCGACTCGATGGCCCGGGCCGACTACGCCGCCGACTCGGCAGCCGTCGCCTCGCTGCGCACCGACGACCTCCACCTGCTCGACTCGCTGGCCGAAGCCCGCTTCGCCGCGGCCCGGCAGGGGATCGACACCACGACCCGCAGGCCCGCACCCCGCAAGCGGTGGTTCATGAGCGACTCGATGTCGCTCTCGAAGGTCTGCTGGCTCTCGACCGTCCTGCCCGGATACGGACAGGTCTACAATAAGCAATACTGGAAGCTGCCGATCCTCTACGGAACGGTCGGCACGGGACTGGCCCTCTTCATCAACGAAAACCGCAAGTTCAAGCCGCTCAAGCGCGCCTACGACGCCTACACGGACGTGAGCCTCTCGCGCACGCCCGAGCTCGACGCCCTGCAGACGAAGATGATCCGCAGCAACACGCGGCGGCAGCTCTACCTGGGCATCACCATCGCCTCGTACATCTATTTCATCGGCGACGCCGCGGTGAACTACTCGACCAACGACGTCTCGAACGTCAAGAAGGCCACGACGCTGGCCTGCATCTTCCCGGGCGCCGGGCAGATCTACAACCGAAGCTACTGGAAGGTGCCGTTCGTCGTCGGCGGATTCGCCTCGATGATCTACTGCATCGACTGGAACAACCGCGGCTTCCAGCGCTTCAAGAAGGCCTACAACCTGCTGGCCGACTACGAGCAGCATCCCGACAAATACCCCAACGGCCCCACAGACGAGTTTCAGGGCCGCTACTCGGCAAGCTACATCAAGAACATGCGCGACAACTTCCGCCGCAACCGCGACCTCTGCATCATCATCTCGGGAGCGCTCTACGCCCTGCAGATCATCGATGCCCACGTTGATGCGCACCTGAAAGACTACGACATATCGGACGACCTCACAATGAACCTCGAACCGCTGGTGGACTATCCCTACATCCCCAGCATGAACGCCAACCGCCCGGTATTCGGGTTCAACATGAGTCTCAAATTCTGAACATGAAAAAGCTCCTGACCCTCGCGCTGCTCGTCGCCGTCACGGCCTCGGCCTCGGCCCTCGACCGCAATCCCCGCAAAAAGAGACGCGACCGCAAGAAAGACCGCACCGAACAGACGGCCCAGCCCGCACCCGTTGCACCCGCCGTGCAGCCCGTAACCGACACGCTGCCCGAACCCAAACCCGAACCCGAGCCGCAGCAGACGGACCTCTCGCTGGGCTTCTCGCCCGAGCAGGCGGACTCGCTGGTGGCCGTATGGCAGGAGCGGCAGCAGCTGGAGTCGTTCGTGGAGTTCTTCGACCAGTTCGTGCTGGAGGACTCGACCGCCATGGCCACGGCTATCGCTGCCGACAAGACCCCCGACTCGGTATACACGCGCCGGCTGCGCGACCTGGTCTCGCCGATCCCGCTGGCCTACAACTACATCGTCAAGGGATACATCGACCGATACATCAGCCCCCGCTACCACACGATCAGCCGCATCCTCGGCCTGTCGCAGTACTACTTCCCGATGATCGAGGAGGAGCTGCTGCGCGCCGACCTGCCCATCGAGCTGCGCGCCCTGCCGATCATCGAGTCGGCCCTCTCGGCCACGGCCGTCTCCCCCGCCGGAGCCGTCGGACTGTGGCAGTTCATGCCCGCCACGGGCAAGAGCTACGGGCTCGAGATCAACTCGCTGGTCGATGAGCGCCGCGATCCGGTGCGCGCCACCGAGGCGGCGTGCCGCTACCTGAAGGACCTCTACGCCATCTACAACGACTGGACGCTGGCCATCGCCGCCTACAACTGCGGTCCGGGCAACGTGAACAAGGCCATGGCGCGCTCCGGCGGCAAGACCTTCTGGGAGATCTACGACTACCTGCCCCGCGAGACACGCGGCTACCTCCCGGCATTCATCGGCGCCTCGTACGCCTACACCTACCACCGGCTGCACGACATCGAACCCGAAGCGGCCCCCATTCCGCTGGCCGTGGACACGGTGCGCATCGACCACCTGATGCACTTCGGGCAGATCGCCTCGACGATCGACCTGCCCGTGGAGACCCTGCGGCTGCTCAACCCGCAGTACAAACTCGACATCATCCCCGCCACGACTCGCAGCTATACGCTTGTGCTCCCGCAGCGCAACGTCTCGCAATACATCGCCCACGAGCAGGAGATCCTGGCCAAGGACTCGATGTACCTGAAGGAGTACATCAACCCGGCCAACATCGAAAAGAAACGGCAGGAGCGCAGCGGAACGGTCTACGTCGTCAAGAAGGGCGACACGCTGGGCCACATCGCCCGCAAATACCACGTGACCGTCTCGCAGATCATGCGCTGGAACAAGATCAAGAGCGCCAACAAGCTCCGCATCGGCCAGCGGCTCCGCATCGAAGGCAGATAACGGCATCCATGATCCCCGACCACGATACGATCGTCGCGCCGGCCACCGCACCGGGCGGAGCCATTGCCGTCGTGCGCGTCAGCGGCACGGAGGCCCTGGCGTGCTGCGACCGCATCTTCCGCGGCCGGGAGCCGCTTGCCGCAGCCGCCGGATACACGGTGCACTACGGGACCGTGGCGGAGGGCGACCGCACGATCGACGACGTGCTGGCAACCGTCTTCCGCGCCCCGCACTCCTATACGGGCGAGGACTCGGTCGAGATCTCGTGCCACGGCTCACGGTACATCGTCGCGGAGATCCTCCGCCTGCTGCTGGCCGCCGGGGCCCGGATGGCCGCACCGGGCGAGTTCACGATCCGCGCCTACCTGGCCGGAAAGATAGATCTCTCGCAGGCCGAAGCCGTCGCCGACCTGATCGCCTCCTCGTCGCGGGCCGACCATGCGCTGGCCACGAACCAGATGCGCGGAGGATACTCGGAGGAGCTGGAGGGGCTGCGGGACAAACTGCTGCAGCTCACCTCGCTGCTGGAGCTGGAACTGGACTTCTCGGAGGAGGATGTCGAGTTTGCCGACCGCACGGCGCTGCGCGAAACGATGGAGCGCATCGGCGGGGAGATCGACCGCCTGCGCAACTCCTTCGCCTTGGGGAACGCGATCAAGGAGGGCGTCGCGGTGGCGATCGTAGGGGCTCCGAACGTCGGGAAATCGACGCTGCTGAACAGGCTGCTGAACGAAGACCGCGCAATGGTTTCGGAGATCGCCGGAACGACGCGGGACGTCATCGAGGAGCAGGCCAACATCGGCGGCGTGCGGTTCCGGTTCCTCGACACGGCGGGCATACGCGCTACGGGCGACCGATTGGAACGGATGGGCATCGAGCGCACGATGGAGAGCATCCGCCGGGCACAGGTGGTCATCCGGCTGCTGGACGCCCGGGATCTGGAGGGGGGCATTCCCGCCGCGGAATTCACGCTACGGCAGGGACAGCGGCTGCTGACGGTCATCAACAAACTGGATGCGGCGCCGGAAGGGTTCCGGCCCATGGAGGGAACGATCGGCATCTCTGCCAGGCGGGGCGACGGGATCGAGGCATTGTGCCGGGCATTGCGGGATGCCGTGGACACGGAGGGGGTCTATCACGGCGAGACGGTGGTTTCAAACAGTCGCCACTACGAAGCCCTGACAGCAGCCCGGCAGGCGCTGGCAAGTGCACTGGAAGGATTGGACCGGGGGCTTCCGGCAGACCTGCTGAGCGAGGAGATCCGCCCCGTGATCAGCTGCCTCGGGGAGATCACCGGCCGTGGAGCCATTGCTCCGGACGAGGTCCTCGAGAACATCTTCTCAAAATTCTGCATCGGCAAATGACGGCTTGTAAACAGCCATAACCAACCATAACCATTTAGAATAAAGTCGCTGTATATCAGCGACTTTTATTTTTATATACTTTCCAGATGCCATTTGGAGATCACGGATTTTCTCCATATTTTCCTACCATATTTCTACCGCGGAGCAAATTCCACGCAAGCCGAAATATCACACTGACGCAGTAGTTGACGTGTGTTGACAGTGGTTTACATGTGTTGACAAAATCCGGGAGAAATTAGGCGAAATTACCACCAATGTAAAGGAGGAAAAGATGCAAGTTAGAAAGATTTGTCAGTGGTGCGGAAAACCCTTCATCGCACAGAAAACAACAACCTGCTATTGCAGCCACCAGTGTTCCAACCTGGGCTACAAGGAGCGGATTCGGGAACGCCGACGTCAGCTGAAGCGGGCGCAGGAATTACTTCAACCGCGACAAGCTGCCGAAGGGCAGGACTTTTTCTCGTTCGCCCAAGCCGCAAAGCTGATGGGCGTCACCCGGCAATACATTTATAAGTTGGTCAAGGAGTCCAAACTGCGGGCCTCCCGCCTGAGCGGAAAGAAGTCTCTCATCCGCCGGGCGGACATCGAGCTGATGATGAAGACCAAGCCATACGAGCGCATTATGCCCAAGGATGACTTCGACATCACGGAATACTATACCGCCGAGGAGATTGCCCAAAAGTACAAGGTCAACGCCAAATGGGTGTGGACCTACACCCGACAACACAAGGTGCCGAAAGTGCGTATCCGCCAGTTCAACTATTACAGCAAGAAGCATATCGATGCCGCCTTTGCCAAGTATGAGGTTGATTCCGACCTCACGGAGTGGTACACGCCCGAAGAGATTCAGGAGAAGTACGGCATGACCCGCATCGCCATCCGCTCGCACGTCTACCGTAACAACATCCCCTCGAAGAAGGAACACGGGCAGATCTACTACTCGAAGCTACACTTCGACCTCTCGAAGAGCAGCGCGGAGGAGAGCAAGGCCGAATACTACACCGTCAAGGAAGCGATGGAGCGGTTCAACCTCTCGCGCGACGCAGTGTACGGCGTGCTGCAGTTCCACCAGATTCCCCGAGAGAAGAATGGGCGCTTCGTCCGATTCCTGAAAGTGGAGTTCGACCGCGTGATGGGAGTCAAAAAGTAGCCCCGATTCCAGTCAGCAGGAAATGATGCAAAATGATTTGCCGCTGACGCTGGTCTGCATGTTCTCATTCCCAACATTTGCCGTAAAATCAGTATTAACCATAAAATTTTCATGTCATGCACGAATGTAAAACCGTAACACTGAGAACCCGCCCGCTCAAGGGCCGGATGTTGTCTTTCTACCTGGATTATTATCCAGGCTACCGGGACAAGGAGACCATGAAAGTGATCCGCCACGAAACGCTGGGCATCTACCTCTATGCCGACCCGAAGAACAAGCGGGAGCAGAACTTCAACGAGGTGATGACCGAGAAGGCCGAAGCCATCCGCTGCCGCCGCTTCGAGTCGGTGGTCAACGAGCGCTACGACTTCTTCGACAAGTACAAGCTCAAGGCCGATTTTCTGGAGTATTTCCGCAGTCAGCTCCGTAAACATGACCCAAAATGGGAGTTCGTCTACCTCCACTTCCGTAACTTCGTACACGGCAAGTGCACCTTCGAGGAGATCGACATCGACCTCTGCAACAAGTTCCGCGAATACCTGCTGACGGCCAACAAGCTCAAGCGCAAGGGACGCATCACGCGCAACTCCGCATCGGGATATTGGTCTACATTCAGGGGGCTCCTGAAAATTCTCTACCGTAACGGGCTGATAAAGACCAACGTCAATGATTTCCTGGACAAGATTGAAACGGAGGATGTGGTCAAGGATTATCTTTCTGTGGACGAGCTCTACAAACTGGCCGAAACGCCTTGCAAGAAGCCCGTACTGAAGACGGCATCGCTCTTCTCCTGCATGACCAGCCTGCGCATCAGCGACATCCTCGCCCTCTGTTGGGAGGACATCGTGGACTACTCGGCCGGCGGCAAGTGCGTACACATCGTCACCCAAAAGAACCGCGCCGAGGACATCATCCCCATCAGCGAGGAGGCGCTGGATCTGATCGGCTACAGCCCCGACAAGCGGGGAATGGTCTTCAAGGGATTGCAGCGCTGCTGGACCCAGACCTACATGAAGGAGTGGATCCGCTCGGCGGGAATCACCAAGAACATCTCCTTCCACTCCTATCGCAGAACCTTCGCGACGCTGCAGGCGGCTGCCGGGACAGACATCCGCACCATCCAGAGCATCATGGCGCACAAGAGTATTACGACCACACAGCGGTATATCAAGGTAGTGGATGCCAACAAACGGGAAGCCAGCAAAAAGATCACCCTGATGCGGAAGAAATGACGGGCGGTTTTCGGCCGGGTTTGACGGATAAAGTACGATTTTTGTTTGAAAATCGCACAAAAAGAGTGATAGTTAGCGTGACAGCTGCAACTATCACTCTTTTTTTTGTGACTATTCGGAATTACGATTATAACTTCACCTCCGTAACCATTACAAACAGTTGCAGATATGGCTAATACACTCCAAAAACGGGCCAAAAGAATAAGTCTGGTTCTAACCCTCGCGGCGGTCCTCTTTACCGTTGTCGACAACTACCTTTACCTGTGTCACGGCATCAACATCACGCCCGTGGCAACGCCCGTCATCATCATACTTGTGGTATCAATCGTCTTGTGCGGTGTGTTGCAACGGTACTTCTACCATTGGCTTATAAAATACTCGCTCTTTCCTTCCGCCAATCGGCAAAAGTTGGAGGCTGACAAAACAGAACGCACCCGGGCTGCTGTCATCGAGCAGGCCGAGATCCGCGCTGAGACAATAGGAATCGAGCCCGTCAAGGAGTCCACCAGTGTCGAAGCGGGAATCACCGCCGGGCCGCACCGAGATCCCTACATGGAAAGATACAACCAGTTGCTGGAGGAGATGAAACAGCAGGAGGCCCGACGCCACGCCGAACTCATGGAGGCCATCCGCGAATATGTGACCGTTGCAACCGCGCCCTTCCTGTCGCAGAAAGCCCTCGACACCCTCCTCACCAACATCGAGCAGATAGCCTGCGGCCGGACGGACTCCTGCCTGCCGCTGCGCTCCAACCCGGACCGCCCATTGCGGTCGCCTGAGCTGCGCCACCTGGCATGGAACATCGGCGAGCGGCTCCACCTCTCGCTCGAAGAGCGGGCCCGGTTCATCAAGCTGTCGTTCCCCCACGAACTCAACAACGCCACCGTCGAATACCTGCAGCGCAACCTGCGTGTCGCAGTCCCGAGCCATATTCCAATCGACATACCCGACGAGGGCGATTTCCGCTTCCATCTGGAGCTGATCGGTGTCCATCGGAAAAAATGAACCCCTGCTGATGAAAAAATGATTCCCGTCAGCGTTGGTCTGCGTGAATTCATTACGTTGGTTTGCACCATGTTGAACCCCATAAAAACAATGAAGACATGGCAAAGGACCAACTTACATTCAACGACCTGCCGACGGTGGTCGGCGAGCTGTGCGACCGGATCGCAAGCATGGAGAACCTGCTCTCGGAGAACATCTCGCGGCAGAGCGCACCCCAAGAGAACATGCACGTCCCGATGACGGTGCAGGAGGCGTGCGAATACCTCCGGATGCCCCTTTCGACCTTCTACTACAAGGTCAAGAAGGACAACATCCCCGTCATCAAACAGGGCAAGCACCTCTACATCTATCGGGACGAGCTGGACAAGTGGCTGGAATCGTCCCGCAAAACCCCGCCCGCGCAAAGTTTCGAGGAGGAGAACGAGGCCCTAATCGCCTCGCACCGCCGCAAACCCGATCCTAAAAACTGGTAGGCGATGGAAACGACAGACAACCATACGCCAACACCGGAGGAATTGGCCCTCTGCATCGAGGAGTCGGCCGTGCGGGCAGCGGACGCCTGCGAGCAGTCGCCCGCCGTGCTGTGGGTGGACGGCTCCGTGATCGGGACACTGGGCAACTTCAGCGCCTCGATCGGGAAGGCCAAGAGCAAGAAGACCTTCAACGTCGCGGCCCTCACCGCGGCAGCCCTGACGAACGGCACGGTGCTGCACTACCGCGCCTCCTTTCCCGAGGGGAAGCGGGGCATCCTCTACATCGATACCGAGCAGGGACGACCCCACTGCCAGCAGGTACTGCGGCGCATCCTGCGGCTGGCGGGACTGCCCGAAGAGCAGGATCCCGACAACCTGGTGATGCTGACGCTGCGCAAATTCCCGCCCGACATGCGGCTGGCCATTGTCGACCATGCCATCGGCACCATCCCCCACCTCGGTCTGGTGATTATAGATGGCATCCGAGACCTGCTCTACGACATCAACTCGCCCAAGGAGGCGACCGACATCATCTCCCGTTTCATGCAGTGGACCGACGACCGGCAAATCCACATCCATACCATCCTGCACCAGAACAAGAATGATGAAAACGCCCGCGGCCACATCGGCACGGAACTCAACAACAAGGCCGAGACAGTCATGCAGATTGAAGTGGACAAGGAGGAGCGGTCGATCAGCGTGGTAGAGGCAATCCATATCCGCGACCGCGAGTTCGAACCCTTCGCCTTCCGCATCAACAGCGAAACGCTGCCCGAACTGGTGGAGCCCTACCAGCCGCGAAAGCGGGGCGTGGGGCGTCCAGCCAAGGGACCGTTCGACCCGGCACGCGACATTCCCGAGGATGTACACCGCGCGGCGTTGGATGCCGTTTTTGCGGAGGGCAGCATCGGCAGCTACCGCGAGTATCAGGAACGGCTGAAAGAGGGCTATGAGCTGCAGGGCGTAAAGTTCGGGGGCAACCATGCAACCAAGGTCGCGGCTTTCCTACGGGAGCAGCAGATGGTCATACGGGAAGACAACGCCTACCGGCTCAACCCCGACCTCCGGATTTGATTCCGACTTTACTTTATTGCCGGGGTGTATATATAGAATAAAGCAGAACTGCCGGAGCACAGGGGCTGTTTTCCCGCTCCCTCTGTTTCAGTGAATCGGAAAGGCGCCATCTTCCGCTGCCGTTACAGTTGCCAATCACCCTTGTATATCCGGTGCGAGGCACTGTCCAAAGCCCGACACGAAGTGTTGCAAGATATGCCAAGGTATAACCTCACTGCGTTGCGGTTGTACATTGGCGTTCTTGCCGGCTTCCATTTGTTGCCGATGCGCTGCTCGCAGGCTCGCACCTTTTCAACCATAATAACAGATGATTTTCATGGAACACGAAACGATAGAACAAAACACTGCTTCCGACGCGAAGAGAACGGTATTCATCGGGGCCAAGGTAACACCCCGGCAAAAGGAAGAGATCCGGGCGCGGGCCCAACAGTGCGGCATGACCGTGAGCAACTATCTGCTGGCACGGGCATACGGCTACACGCCCCGGGCAAGGCTCACCCGCAAGGAGGCAGCCCTGCTGCAGGAGCTGGACGGTTGTCGCTCCGACCTGGTCAAATACACCTCGGCGCTTCAGGGAATGTCCACAAGTCAGCGGCTCACTCTGTTCAACCAGGTTCCCTTCATGGCCGGATGGTTCCATAAGCTCCGGTCCATCACCAAGGCGGTCAGCGACTTTCTGACAGCCGTCCGTGAGCAGAACCGAGTCCCATCAGCCCCAAAATCAGAAGAAGAAAAATGATTGCAAAAGCCAAAGCCATATCTTACGGTATCAATGACCTTCGTTATATTACTGGCGAATCAAAACACAAGAAGCATCCGGAAAAAATATATCGGGTATTGGACAATCTGTTGCCACCGGAACTGGACGCTATGGGAATATGGAACTCCATGCAGTTGACCTTTTCCCAACATCGGCCGATAAAGAATTCCATAATCAGAATAGAGTTGAGTCCATCGCCTGAGCATACCAGTTTCTATGACATTGAGGACTGGCAAAAGCTCTGGCACGAGTTCGCCGAAGAGTTCGACAAACAAGTGATTAGCGGCAAGGACGGGAAAGTCCGTTCCTGCCAGACCAATCTGGCAAACAGCAAATACACGGTTTACCTGCACATGGAATCCAAAGGTAAAGTTCCCCATCTCCATGCTGCAATTTGCCGTTTTGATGAAAACGGGAACATCAACAATGACCATAACATTCATCTTCGGGCACAACGTGCAGCCGAGCGAGTTGCAGTGAAACGTGGCTGGAAGACTGCGGAAGAAATCCGAAGTCGCAACATTCCGGAGGTAAGCAGAGAGTGTATGGAGGTATTGAGAACCATGCCATCGTGGTCATGGGAAGAATACAAGAAGGCACTTGCCCGGAGAGGCTATTCCGTATATGAACGGAAAGATAAGAAAGATGTTCTCCGTGGATATGCGATCCTCAAAGGAAATACCAAATACAAGGCTTCTGAACTGGGAGTGGCCCGTAACCTGATGATTTCCAAACTTCCCCGAACCTGGCAAAAACTCCACTATCGGGAGAGGCTTGCCGCTCAGGTCAATACTTCTCAAATCCATAGGCCAGAACCTGTTCAAAGACCGGTTGCCGATATGGATTATACCCACTATCGTTCCGGCTCGGTGTCCTACACGCTTTCTTCCAATAGCGGAAGGGAACAGCGTTTCTATATCCCGGAGCGGGTACTTGACTATTTCAACGAAGAATTCGATTACCGGGAGGTTGCCAACAGCAGCAAGCTGACCGACATAGCCGTAGCTATCTTTGTCGGGATGCTTGAAACACCCGCCGTATCTACCGGAGGTGGTGGCGGAGGTTCGCAAAGCGATCTCCCCTGGCGGGACAAGGATGATGACGACCTGCAATGGGCCCGTCGTTGTGCCCGTGCTGCTACCCTCCTATTGGGCAAGAAACCAAGAACAGGATTAAGACGATAAGGTCATGAAACAAGCACACAAAAAGCGGTCGCCTCGTGCGACCGCCAATAGTCCGCCGGTCTTGGCGGATATGGGGAAATTACTTTATAAATCTGAGAAATTTATAACCACCCATATCATTCTATTAATTTATCTATTCTCTCCTGTTCGAATTTGACAAACTCGGTTAACTCTTTGTTCAGTTCCATTTGTTGCTGTTGAATATGACGGGCTATTTCCGGCTGGAAAATGTTCAACATTTGTTTTGCTTTCTCCACAATAGTAGAGTTTTGATTAGCGATCTCAGATATAGCAGATTGATATTGAGGAGCAATTTTCAGACATCTATTTGCCATATCAGATATCATTTGGTTGATGGCCATTCCAATAAGAGGATTCGACAGTTCTGGGCTGTGAATCATTTGAAATAAAGCACTAACTGTGCTTGACCACAAGCCATAATCCTGGTCGATCTGTTGGAGTCGTTTCAATAAAGGTTTTGCCGATTCATAATTACCCAACCGATCCGTTTGTATCGTCAGATTCGTTTTGTTGTAATAATTATCTATCGTCAACGTTTCCAAGATCTGTCGATCCTCCTCAGTAAACTTGTTATTTACCAACTTAGACGAATATTCAAAAACATGAAAAGGATTCATATTTTGGCATATAGTCATAATATTGGCTATCATGTCATCCAATTTTTGCTGGGCTTGTTGCTGCCGAAGTAGTTTTATTTGGAGCTCCCTACTTTTTTTGTTCTGCCTAACTGAAGAATATATAGTGGCAAATGCGGCAACAGTCATCAAAAAAGATGTTATAGCGCTTATTGCCGTCCAATCTATCGTTCCGAGAGAGATATCCATATTGGAGAAAATTCGTTAACCGTTTTTAATGATATCTAATCTTGGCCTATTACTGTTTGCTACTCCTTCAACGTTACTTTGAGACCAAGCCCCAATGCCTCCGAAACTTTCTCGATAAAAGCCTTTTTCATTGGATTATTGCTGTGGGTAATCAGCAGCCATCCACCGCCTAATTCCTTTTGACTTCTGCCGTATTTCGTATCCCGACGATTCGAAATCACCGGGACCTTACAAAACTTCAGATTTTGCTCCTCAACCACCTTGCGAACCTTAGTCACACCAATCTTCTGCACAACCGTAACCAACGTTTCGGCTGCTGTCTTCTCCTCGATTATCGTCCCATCTGGAAAGATCACCGACATGTCTCTTGCCGGACCTCTCTCAATTCTATCCTCCGAACTTGAATTACGATTCTGATGCGTCACTTCCGGATCGAGCACCATCTCCTTGGCATCTGTCAGTTCTGCGGCGAAATTACGCTTGCGACTGAGATGCACGCTTAGCGGCTGGCCAGGTACATAATCCACTACCAGCACAAGCTCTCGCTTCACCGGTTGCAATGCGGGTTCTATAGTCTTGCTCAGTACCGGAAGAATCTCTTTCTTGATAATCTCCTCCTCCAATTCACTGGCCTTCTTTTCAAGATCTTCATTGACCGGAAGCCCCTCTATACGCAGGGTCTCCATAGCTTTGTATAAATCGCTTAATCGAGACATAATATTTGAGTATCTATTTGAGACGACTCTTCAGAGTATCTCTATTTTCTTATTCTTGGAAAGGAGTTCTTCATATATGGCATATAACGAACTTTCTTTGTGCAACGAAACAAAAACGACTACATCTGCCTTGTTTGCAATATACCGATTACGGACCAATGCAGAGTTCCTGGTTTGGCGTGGCGTGTTACAGACCGAAATAACTTCCATCCTTCCCGATTCTATATACGCCTCATATTCTTTAGAGAGCTTTTTATATGGGGCCCGAGCCAAAACCATTTGGATGCGACACGTACCTTTGAGTAAGAAATGCAACATATCGCGTTCGAGCTGTGAACTGAAACCACTGGATACAACAACCTCCTGTCGACTAATTTCGGTTGCCCAATCATAACAACGCATAATCGACTGAGAAGATATCTTACTCGATGCCAGGAGGGCTATCTTTTTCATTTCAGCAATGCCCTAATATGCAATGCATCCCAAGGATAATCGAGATAGCTATTTTCGTCATATTCAAGATCACCAACTTTCGTTTTTCTAGTATATTGACGTCGGCATTCACTAATTCTAATTTTTCTTATATGAATTTTATCCCGATCAATCTCCCGTTTTATACGTAATGCAGATGTTATAATATAAGATATCAAACATTCTGTCGCATTTAATTGTTCTTTTGCTTCTACTTTACCGTGCTTTAACTCTATTAGCAATACATATAAGTCATCATCATAATCTGCCAATAAGACATAATCACAAATGCGACTCAAACCTTTTTCTCGCCCAAAAAAAGGAAAAATCACTTCTTTATTGGGATCAAACCTATACAAAGTCAAAGAAGCTTCCCTCGGACACCCCTGCACCTTAATAGTCATAACCTTAGGCTCCTCTAAGACATCCAGATTCTCGACTTTGAATTTCGCGTTTATAACGCTAGTCATAGTAGAATAATTACTACTCATCTTCCGGATATTTTAGTTTGAAAAACAACTGATCAGCTCTCTCATTTTGCTCTTGTATTACAGAGTCTATGGATGCTATAGATATCCCATATTCACTTACAGGGAGCGATGACACACTAACTTTCCTTTGGGTCCTATATTTGAAAAAATAGGCTCCAACATCTTGTGGATTAATTAAAATATCATACGGGTATCCTATTGTATCATTTACAAACTCCTTATCATTTATTTTTGCAGCCATAATAAGATTATTAAGCTCTCTTATTATATAATCGCTATGAGTGCTAATCAGTAATCTTAAACCAGAATTAATTAATTTGCCTAAAATATGAACCAATATTATCTGACTATCAGGATGAAGATTCATTTCAGGCTCATCAATAATAATAAGACTATCCTTTCTCGCTAGGTATTTCAAATGAAAAATTAAACTTGACAAGGACTTGACTATGGAAGCTGTCATATGAATAGGCAATCTTCTCGATTTACTTGTCTTATCTGAAACGAATTGGACATCACCATTCTCATCTGCAAGGATATTTCCACTAAGCAATTGATGCTCTATCTCCGTAGCGAGTTGATAATACTCTCCATTTTGTTTTTGAACCTCTACCAAATCATTTGCGACCTCCAAACCTTTACTTATAGCCATGGGGTATCTATTAGATCGCTGTTGAATAAATTCAAACGGATCAATTTTATTTTTCGATGCCAATCGTTGAACTTGATCAATTAATATATTCCGATTGATTGACAACTCTGTTTTAAATGTATATATAGACATTCTCTCAACCGGAAATATAGCAGCCTCAGTAATTGGGAATGTTGAAAATAGATTCAAAATTCCAGAATATAATACCAAATTTATAATCGGGATCATTGGGCTCTCCGAATATGAACCAGTCCCCTTCAAAGAAACAGTTACTGATAATGGTTGTGTTTTCTCAACCATGAAAGGAAAATCGTTAATGTTCAACATTGCAGAAAAATTTAGTCCTGCTATTTTATTTGAACACTCCTCCAAAGTTGAACAGAAGTTAATTGCAAAATCTTTAAATAATATTTTTTTCGATTCTTCTGATATACCAAAGATACTGCTTAGGTTCTCTGCAACAGTATCTGTCATGTACTTCTTGTATTGTATTACATGCTGTGGATCTATCGCAATCTCTATAGGTTCATTATTGAACAATTTTTCAATCTGCTCTGCTTCTATAGGATTCGGGATATTTATGCCCAAGGGGAATTTGGGCATCGCCATTAAAGCATACGCGATATAAGACAAATATGTTTTACCAGTGTTATTCGGGCCACAAAACAATGTTAATCTTTTACTCAGATCAATCTCTGCTTTCTCTATTGCCCCAAGATTGTTAATTGAGAATCTCATATCATTTAATTTTATGCTAATATCAAATATAAAAAATTTCAGTCATTTAATTCATCACCCATACGATATTTGATATCATAATTGATGATGAAGTCAAGCTCCTCGTCTGTAAAGTTATAATATTGCGCTAAAATCTTATCAATTTCATCTATAATTGATTTTGACAGACTTATTTTAAATGACTGCGTTTTTGTTTCACCAATACCTTTTTGCTGGCGAATAAGCAATGAACTATTTTTCTTTAAATCTGATATATAAAGCGAGCTTTTTCGCAATAGGTTCTTATCTTCCATTAGGCTACTGGAGAACTTAAATCCAGCAATATCAGACGGATTCAAATCTCTTAAATTAGATGTGATTGTATACCACCACCAAAATAAACTACTACTTAATACTCCAACAAGTATGGTCGCTTCAGCAGGGGTCTTAATAGATATGGAGGTTTCTCGACTTGATTTTCCTTTAATCCCATTACAATAAAACAGAGGAGAAAAGTCAGTAAAGACCTTCCAATACAAACCGCCTGTCGTGCGGTAGAATATTTTACTATTTGACGTTTTACTTACAAATAAGCCTATGCTATCATTTGCTGATAGGACTTTATCGAGTATCAATTTATCTATACTACTGCTTAATTTCGGCATCCAGAACGAACTGCGTTCTTCATTATACTGGGTATAAAATATATTTTGGAATAAATAATCTCTACTTTCAGCACTCCACTTAAAATATGCTGTTGAATATTTAGACAAAGATGGAGCAGATGCAGCGACAAATATACTTAATGCTCTATTTACAGCATCAAATAATTTTGCAGGGCGCCATGCGAAATTTGAATACCAAACAGAGTGACTTGATTCTAATAGTTGTTGAATCTTAATCATGCGTTGAGTACAAACAATTGCAAGAGGAACAATCATACTTATATTTCCTCTTTTATTAAGCAAAGACAAACTTCTTTCTATACAATATGCGTGGACAGCATTGCTATCTAAACACGCGTAATTATCTACGGAATAATTTATTTGTCTTTTTTCTAAATACGGAGGATTGCCAATAATCACATCAAAGCCTCCCTGGTCGTGCATAATCTGGTAGAACTCGGCGAGCCAATGAAAAGGTTGATGCGACACAAGCCACTCTTCATAAGAGACTTGGCTAGTTGCAGCATGCAATCTTTTGTTTAAAAGTTCATTAAGCATTGACAAGCGTGTGCGCAATTCATCCTTGGCTTGCTTAAAAACAGCCATATCCTCGGATTGGGTCAATTGCAACTGTTTGAAGCGTTCATAAGTCATGGCGACTTTATCCATCTCCGATTCAACCGTTGCCCGGAACTCTTGGTTTGAAAGCTCCTGCAATATATCCGTTGCAAAGCTCAATGATTGATTCAACGCACCTTCCGTAGCATATCCGACAAGTGTGTTACCGCAGCGGATATTAAAATCGATATCGGGCAGCGGGTCAAGTCCGAGATTCGGTGCCCGTCGATCAACCTCAACCACGGCAACCATCTTCAGGAAAAGGCGCAGTTTAGCTATTTCGGTTGCCTCATGCATAATATCCACACCGTAAAGGTTGCGCAGGATGATACTTTTGTAGATGAAGTATTGGATATTGGAACGATAGCGGTTTTGTATTTCGCTCATCTCCTCCTTGAACAAATGCGGGTTTTGCTGATTCCACTCCATCATGCGATCGATACAAACCTCATACAAAGGCTCCAGAATATTCATTGCCGCAAAAAGGAATGCACCCGAGCCACAGGTAGGATCGAGGATTGTAATCTTCTGCAGCGCATGATAGAAACATCCGACAAATCTATGGTTGTCGGTCGTTGCAAGCAAATCGGCTACAAACGAACGAATATCCAAATTATAGGTGATAAAATCATTAATCTGAGTAATATCACCTTCCGATATCTTATGCAGAACCGTATCGCACCGCTGAAGCCGATCAATAGTTTCACGCCATATTTCTGTAGGCAAGGCCCACGGTTCGGGAGTTTTGTTATTCCAATCCTTGCGCCGTTCCAGCAGATTCGGCGAGGTCGTATCAAGACCATCCGCGATGCCGGCTGGAATGCGCGATTTCCAATCGGAGGAGTATCCCTGTTTTACGGCATCGAAGATATATTTATCCCCGCTCGCCTTAAACGTTTGCCAGACGAAACCCTGTGGAGAAAACATGCACCCCATTTCCTGCGATGCGTCCTTAACCTTGTCCAGCAAAAATGGGAGAATACAATTGCGGCCAATATATTCAGTAATATCCTCTTTGGTGTAGTAAGCACCCATTTGGGCTCTATCATTGATATACTGCTCAAAAATATAGCCCAGCACATCGGGATTGATATCCTTTCCGGAGGCAGATATACGGGTATCAAGATGCCACCGCCACTTATCGAAGAACTCAAATAGGTGCTCGAATGCTTCGTCCGCAATATCAATATCGTGATAGTCTAACTCTATCTGATGGCGATCAAACATACCGCCATTCAGATATGGAATACGGCCATATATCGTCTCAAAATCACGGTTATGCGTAGGTGAGTTCAATCCATCCTGGAAAAGTTGCATCAGGAAACCCTGATAGAAAGATTTGAAAAACCGATTTTCTCCTCTCTCGTCCTGGCACCATTTCAACTTATCGCGTAAATAATTCACATTGCCATCGAGGAAGCCTTTTTTCTGAATAAAATAACAGAACATCAGGCGGTTCAGCATCACCGAAGCGTACCACTGCTTATTTCGGTTGTTTTTCAACTCGACGGCGTCATCAATACCGATAATAAACAAGGCAAAAGCGTTGTGCTCTTTCCTAAAACCGGCATAAAAATCTTTCGTAATCTTCTCGGAGTTGATCGCAAAAGTTCCTTGTACTCGTTCCTTTACATCGACGATAGTGGTATGTTCACTGTTTCCAAATGACAATCCATCAATCTTTGAGTAGACAAAATCTGCCTTATCCGCCGATTCATACTCAATCGTCACCAGATCTCGCTTCTCAACATTACGAACCGGAGCTACCCACTGATGATGTTCGGTTCCCCGCTTGATATAAATGGCGATATAGTCATTGGCTGACCGTCGCAACTTTATATCTATGCGCTTACAGGTCGATGCGGTCGGTATTTCATCTACCTCGCAAGTCAGAATCTGAAACCCATTACGTTCTGCGATACTGAATAGTTGGTAACTTATTCCATCAATATCAATCAACGGTAATTCTGCTTGACCGCGATAGTTATTCCACCCCATCTCCGTAATAAACAAATCACGGAACCGGGCTTCTTTTACCAATTCGATGAATGTATTCTTTCTCATAACTATTCAGCATATTTTAAGCCCATAGAGCAGATAATTGTATTCTCTTTGTTGGTGGATAGATCTTCCTCGACCCGACACAAAGAGCCGTTTTTTCTCATCTCCAGAACATATTCAACAATATCGTCGCTTGCGGTCTTACTGGAACTACGCATCATACGCCCCAACATGAATTTTGTACCTTCGAGTAAAGGATAATTGTATATTTCATCAATAGCCAGCTTCAATTGTTCCCGATTCTCAGCACTGAAGAACAAGGTCGTAGGCTGATCATAATAATGTTCCAGCAGAGAGATTATTCGATATCGAGTACTGAAACGATTCCCCAGAATTCCTCCGGTTACCGTCTTACTCTGCGTTTTTATCTGTTCTACAGCTTTTTCTACCAATGCATGATGCTGGTCCAATGGACTTACAGGAAGTTCCTGAGAGCTACATGCCAATGCATTCAGGATTTTCTTCTGATTCTGAGTTACAAATTCACCATCTGCAGTAAGCCATGTCAGAATATCAAAATCATTAGCAGTACGTGCATACGTAATAACTCCTTCATCCAAACGATTATGAGTCGTCTTGGTTGAATAAATCATGTTTTGCAGGTTCGGTATAATCTGCTTTAATTCAGGCTTAGCATCAGTCGCAGATTTCCATATTTGATATGCCTGCGAAGAAAGATCGACCTCTGCATCATCGTCATCATCAAGGACACCGCTGCGCTCATTGAACATATCTCGAAGATTTTGTTCATTGCCTTCGAAGAATATTTCATCTGAACCAACAATATTTGCATTCTCATTAATGCGGGCATTCAAGCGACCTCTTAAATTTATAATCGCCTCAACTCCATCAGCCGGGAAGAACGAATAACAGTAAATCTTATCTGCCGACTGCCCAATACGATCCACACGACCTGCACGCTGAATTAACCTTATAATAGCCCAAGGCAAATCAAAATTAACTATGACATGGGAATCTTGAAGGTTCTGTCCTTCTGACAACACATCTGTAGCAATCAAAATACGATATTGCTCTTCTTGAGGCATATTTCCTTTTTCGTTACTAACAGGAGAAAACTTCTCGACCACAGTCGTAGGATTTTCCGTACTACCAGTAGCTATCCCAATAGCTCCAATGCCTCGTTTTCGTAATTGATTATAGATATAACGAGCCGTATCGCTATATTGAGTGAAAACTATTACTTTCTCATCTTTATGAGTCGACTCCAAAAGCTTCTGCAATTCATTTAGCTTTTGATCTGCCATTTGATCCCAATCTCCGCAGAAAGAAATCATTTGAAGCAACGTTTCACAATCCTTTTTCAGTTGTTGCTTCAAGGTCCTTTTGAAGTAAGTGGATGGGAGCCAGGCCACATTATTCTTATTACAAATTATATTATAATACTCTTCGGCCTTCTTGATATAATGATCCAACTCCGTAGGAATATGTAATGTAGCATCAATAGCAGGATTCACTTCATTGCCAAACAAAGAGGTACTAACATCCTCATCTTCCATATAATCATCCGGCAAATTATTTTCATCGCCAATAGGGACAGATAGTTTGTTTTCAATAGCATAGATATATACGCAATTTCGCAATATATGACGATAAACAGTCAATAGGAAAGCGAAGCCGCTGGAGTCAATACGTTTGAAGAAAGTACTCTTACAAAAGCCCATCATGCGCTGACCTGCACGAGAAAGGTTTTCCATCAACTGTTTCTCATACAGCGAAGCATTGTCCGCATGCGTTTCGCTGATATATTTATTCAAGCCATAACGAGGCAATTGTAGGTTTTCCATCAAACTTATCATATCTGCCGAATAAAGTCGACTATACTGATCTCCTGGCTCTGTTTTAAATTTAACAGCCTTAGGCAAACGGTCTGGGAAATAGGAACGTCGTCCATCTGGAAATTCCAAATATTTACGATTATTTGAAGCATCTGTCTTTGTAAAATACTGCTTGATAAACGAACGTGTTCTTCTAACAAGAAAAAGTTTCATCAACTCATTCCAGTCTTCTACATACGGACTCTTTTCAAAGGCTTTGATACTTCGAATAAAGACATCACTATGTTTTTGAACAAATTGCCGCTCACCGCCCAACGAGCGAATATATTCTTCAGGACGAATACCAAGATCCTGATCGTCACTTAAGAACAGGCGTAATTGATTGCTTAAATCGCTAAAATCCTTATTATATGGAGTCGCAGTAAGCAACAACACCTTACTGTCTTGGTGATTAATAAGCTGCTTGATATTCTGATATCTCTTTCCCCCGTTCCTCAGATTGTGACTTTCATCCACAATGATAAGGCGATAGTAACGAGCAGAATCGACATCAATAGGTTTAGCCATAGACATAATCTCGGCTTTCAGATCATATTTAGCAACATACTTTTTCCACATATCCTGTAGATTCGCAGGACATATAATTAAAGTACTGCTCGCATACGTCATTTCGTAAATCTTAGCAATGGCGCAAGCTGTAATAGTCTTACCTAAGCCGACGACATCTCCAATCATTGCCCCCCCTCGCTTATCATTATTAAGATGGCGGGCTGCAATCTTGACTGCGTTCTGCTGAAAATCAAAAAGCTCTCTACGAAACTCAGGTGTAAGCGTAAATTCCTTTATACCATTTCTTGCTTCTTCACTCAAATGGTACGCCACTTTCAGATATACATAATAGGGAGGAATAACTTTTTCTGAAGCCCAGCTATTATCAATTACATTAATCAACTCGGCTGTAATATCTTCACAAAAACGGTCATTCCAGCGATCATCAAACCAATTTGCAAACTTCTGAGCTTGATCACAGTCTCCAAATTCCGCATTAAGTTCTCCTTGCCTGGTCAGACCACTATATGTCAAGTTACTGCTCCCCATTAAGGATTGAATAGGATTACTATAGTCATCAGGCCTGTGCGCTAAATAAAGTTTTGCATGTAAAGGCTCTCGCAAATAGAGCTTCACGCAAACCTTTCCCTCTTTCATCTGAGTAGACAAACGTCGTAAAGTCCATTCATCCTGTTTGGTTGGCAACCCTAATAAGAGTTGACGCTTGAACTCAAGTGCTATTTGTAATTTACAACGCTGAACCATCTCTGAATCGGGAAGCTCATCGTTTTTTGAATACAATTTACGAATATAGTCCTCAGGAGGTCTATGCATTCCTATTAATAATCGACAGGTGCGTAATACATTTTTCCCATCTTCATCTACGTAATCTCCCGATAGCTGATCAATTTCGTTTATTACAAGGTTCCATCCTCGAAGATTAAAATAACCGACACAAAAGTCCACACGTTTGACGCCCTGTGAGCCAATCACCCTTTTGAGCCCTTCCTCAAACTTAAGATCTATATTATCAAATATTCTTGCCATATTCTTCTTCCTTTATCAACTCTCTCATGGTTACCCCTAAAACTTTTGCGATATCATCCAATACCGCCAATGTCGGTTGTT
>ERZ827512.656-NODE-656-length-43020-cov-7.495892_pt1 | contig 43020 bp, 57 predicted proteins | sample MGYA00519916_ERZ827512 | MGnify/ENA primary metagenome ERZ827512 (study PRJEB31778, sample SAMEA3449335) | human gut metagenome | biome: human gut; feature: human-associated habitat; material: faeces | place: United Kingdom | collected 2010/2012 ... | reverse complement strand
ACCCGTGACCTCAGCCTTACCAAGGCTGCACTCTACCAACTGAGCTATGAAAGCATTTATTATGTATTATACTATATCTTTTTTCTAATATCAATATATATTATATTATTATTTCATAAAAGCCAGTCAAAAGCTTTTGACTGACTTTTATAGTATTTCTTATATTATTGTTCAATTTGTTTTTTAAACAATGATTTAGCAATTTCACCTATACCAGATATTTCTGGTTCTTCATTATCATTACAAGCTTTTACTATTCCTATTATACTTGCAACTAAATAAAGTCCTGATACTATATAGTCAAAAAATGGAATATTAAATGGAATAAATCCATATGCAACTCTTACTATATAATATATCAATGCTATTGTTATTGATTGAGCTGCACATATTTTTGTTCTTTTTTCACTGCCTTTCATCATTAAAACAATTAATCCACCTATAAGTCCAAAAATGTAAGCCAATACTGATTTTGTTTTTTCGTTATTCATGAATTTCCCCCTATACTAATTATGGGTTGTGTCATTACAACCCATATCTTATTTTTTCTTCCATATAAATTTATACCATGAATACAAGTAAGCAATTATTGTGAATGGAAAAACCAAAATAGAATTTCTATTATATGTTATCGCCATATCAAAATTTCCATGTATTATTGATAAGAAAGCTCTTGTCATTCCACAATTAAAACATTCTTTTTTTGATATTAACTTATATATACATAGGTTTTCTAAAAAATTATTGTCTTTTATTGGTATACTATACAGAATTATTAATAACGCAACATTAACTAATAAGAAAATCTCAATTTTAGCTATTTGTGATTTTATTACCATCTTTATCTGTAAAGCTTCCTGTTATTATCATTATTAAATCAATAAGAGTCCAAATTCCACATCCACCTAATGTTATTAATTGTAAAATTCCTGTTCCAACTTTTCCTACATAAAATCTATGAACACCTATCCCTCCAAGAAATAAACATAATAATAATGTTGCTAGCCAATTTTTATCACTTTGCATAGCTTTTCCCCCCTTTCATTTGTATATAAAATACTTTTTAATTGTATATTTAGTGTCGATTTTTGTCAATAGTTTTTTCATTTATTTCACAAAAAAAGGCTATGCAATTAATTAATATATTGCATAGCCTTTTCTGGGATAATTACCGTCTTTGGTCTTTTTGTGCTTGTCCATACCCTAAGAAATATCCGACTGCTGACGGAATTACCCAATTAAGTGTTTCTTCAACCCAGTTGTCGACACCAATATAGTATCTGTAAGATGCAAGAATGGCGAAAACGATTACTGTCCAGCCAATAGTGTTAACAATCTGTTTTTTAGTCATAATAGCTCTCCTTTTCATTGTTCGGAGGTTTGCACCTCCGAAATTTTTACTTTTCAAAGGTGCAACAATACTGTTACATACATTATTATACTATATTTTAAATATAATTTCAACTCCCTACTGCATTACTATTGCACTAATTTTAAAAATAGAAAAACCATACGCCATTGATATTTCAATGTTTGTATGGCTTTTAGTATATTATTTTATCTGGTGTCGTTGACATAGTTATCTACAACTTTTTTCGGCTCTCATAACGATTGATACAAATATCAATCAATTTACTAAAGTATCTCATAAATTTAATAAATTGCAATAAAATTATAACAAATTTATAAGAAATCATATCTTTACACATAAAAACACGGCTGGTTATAAGTTGTATAACCAGTCATGAAATGTTTAAGTTTCCTCCTTGTCATCTTTCCAAAACATAGAGCAGTCATTATCAATAGACCACTTTGCAAGTTCAGGCTCTTGTTCTTCTCTAAATTCTTCATAAGATTTGTTACTAATTTCATCAAAACTAAAAGACTTATAAATTTTAGCTTTGTAGATTTCGTGCAATTTCTCAATCGGATATTGGCGAGAACTATATGTATCAAAAGCCCAGCCGTTGTTTACATAGAGAACATGCATTGTAAAATCTTTTCCGTCATCTTCTTCATCATCATGTGGAGAAAATTTCTTTATTGCAAGAAATTCTATGCAACCTTTTTTGCTAATTTACTTTTATTTTTATCATTACCCAAGTGAAAAGAATAAGCTAATTCTTGCTACATAGAATCCCTCCTTTGAAATTTCTTCGTAGCTATTGGCTTTGGCTTTGCCATAAGTCCTAACCCAGTAGACTTAAGTTAAGTACACTTTAATTTTTGTAAAAATATGTTTTTAAATGACAGCTAAACAAATATAAAATTATAGTTCTAAATGAATAATATAAAAAATTCTGTAGAAGAAATAATTTTTAATCAATTTATTTATTGCTAAAATAAGAACTTTTATAATATTAAGAAGAAACCCCAGAGGTGTAAAACACACTCTGGGGTATTTCTAATTTACGGATAGCAAAGATTATTCAACAATAGGCAGTGAGTAATCAATATCGCTAGGAATATTATCTTCCCACACATAAGAGTTTTTCAGAATGTACTCGTTATAAGAGTTAGCAGTTCTGTTTGCTCTCATTTTTGCTTGCTCTGCCCAGCTTTGCTTTTCTTCGTTGTCGCTGTCTTTATATTGTTCATAAGTAGCAACATCGGATTTATACGATGCGATCATAGCACGTGCAGTATCTTCAACCTGCTTTTTGGTTTCATACTGATTTTCATCAGCTTTCTCTAAGCTATGAGTATAGCTGTTCCAAACACTTCTACCTCCTGGAGTAAATCCAAAAAAGATGATAGCTCCAATAAGGATGACGCTGATAATTGCTACGATAATAGTTCCTACTTTACTCATGTTAATTTTCCTCCTGTACTTTTAAAATAGGGTCATCTACAATATAAGGAATGTCGGAATAAATATATGTTCCTGTCCATTCAATATATTTGCCATCTGTGGTGAAGAAAAAGATACCATTATCATTTTCTCCATAGCTACCGTCAACATCGGCAAGCCAGTTATTTTTTTTAGAAGTTTCACCAGCAGAATACTCATAATATTCACTGTCAGGTGTCAAGAAACTATTTAAAGATGAAACTTTTCCATCAATAACGTAGTTTCCAACTACACCAACACCTTCTAACATAAGAACAACATAACCCAAAGGTTTTTCAACAGGACAAGGAAGAGACAAAGCCTTTTCCCTCTGACCATTTACCCAGTATGCTCTCCTAATTAAATTGTACCGTTCAAGAGAATAGTCGATATCTGTCGGAGTAGGTTGAGACTGTTGAAGGTCTTTAGTGATACTCTGCTGTTTTTCTACATCAGAAGTTTGTTCCTGATAGTCGCTATCGCAACCTGCAAGCATACAAAGGGTTATTGCTATTAGCAATAAAATAGAAACAATTTTCTTCATGTTTAATTCCTCCAATTTGTTGTATGATTTTTTATATGTAAAACTAACAGAATGTTAGTGTTCAAAAAGGAATATATATAAAATGGCTACTGCCATACTACTTTTATTATACCAGATATTTACATAAAAGTAAATGGATATGAAAACAGCCACATAGATTATCTCCATGTGGCTGTTTCCAATTACTGCGAGATGGTTAATCGCTAATTTTAAGAACAGGTTGTTCTACTTCAAACGGAATATCAGAATACAGATATGTTCCTGTCCACTCAATGTATTTTCCGTCAGGAGTAAAGAAAAAAATACCTGCATCATTTTCTCCATAGCTACCATCTACATCAGCTAACCAATTTGCTCCAGTACTATTAGGATAAGTTGTATCTGGTGTTAAAAAACTATTAAGGGATGAAACCTTACCATCAACAACAAAATTACCTAATATTGCACCATTATCGGTTATCAAAATAACATAACCCAAAGGCTTTTCAATGGAACAAGGCAATGCCAATGCTTTCTCTCTTTGACCATTTACCCAATATGCTCTCCGAATAAGATTATATCTTTCAAGAGAATAATCAATATCGGTAGGAGTCTGTTGTGCTTCCTCGAGATTTGCAGCCACCTCAAGCTGGCGAGCTTTATCGGTATCACTACAACCAGTCAATACAGAGATTGCCAAAACCATCATCAGTAACATAGAAACAATTTTTTTCATTTTTAATTCCTCCAATTTGTTGTAAGATTTTTTTATATGTAAAACTAACAAGACGTTAGTGTGCAAAAAGGAATATATGTAAAATGGCTACTGCCATACCAAATATATTATACTATAATTTTACATAATTTTCAATTAATTTTTAAATTTTTTTGACAAATAGCGTGTTTGACGATATATTTGTAGTACTATTTAATTATGTAAGATTAGTTTTTTCTAATTTCCTAATGCTACCATTTATAAAAGTAGTGGTAACTTTAGCAAATTCACATATAAATTCAAGTCTCTGTTTTAGACATTCTTCAAATTGTAATTCTTGTTTAATTATTTTCAATTTATACACCATCCTTTCGTTTGGATGATTTTAATATTGTTTTAGACAACAAAAAAATCAACCAGATTTATTTTCTGATTGATTTTTGTATCAATTCTGTTCTATTAGTTCGAACAGATACGTCATTGGTGCGGATGAAGGGACTTGAACCCCCACGTCGTTGACACTGGTTCCTAAGAATAGTGTAAGTTTTACATATAATGTTTTTTAATAACATTTAATGCTTTTAAATATATTAAATTAAGAAATAATATTATTTTGAGTGTTACATAATACTTTTTGGTTTCTTATAATACTTTTTAATTTAGTGGCTAATTTCGTGGCTAAAATTTAAGCAGTTATTTTTATATTAACTGCTTTTTATAAAACTTAAATTAATCTCTAGTTTCTTTTAAATCTTTAATTTCTTTCATATCCATATTTTCTATTGCAAATTTTATCATACTATTAACTATAAAATTATATGATTTTTTACTTTTCTTAGACAATTTATCAATTATTTCAAAATCACTTTCATCTACTCTAATCGAAAATGGAACTTTATTTACTCCACTTGGGACTTTAAAAGCCATATTGTGCACCACCTTTTAAACTATTTTTAATTTATAATTATTTTATATATTGTGTCCAAATAAGTATAGTTTAAAAGTTAAACCAAATTTCAAACCAAAAGTATTGATTTTGATAAAATATATAGTTATAATACTAATATAAAGCATTATTTGTAATGGAGGTGATACTACAAAAAATAATGCAAATTTATATGAAATCGAAAAATAAAAGGAGGAAAAAATAATGAATACTGAAACCACAAATATTAATAATGTATTAACAAATACTTAAAAAAAATTAGAAAATGAAAGGTGATTATATTGAATTTTAAAGAAGAAACAAAAAAAATTATAAAAAATAATAAAAAAAGTAAAATTATAATAATTGTACTAATTATTTTCATATTAGTTATAGCATTATATAATTTGCAATTTAAGATTTTTAATATTTTATATGATAACGGAAATAACTTATCAGAATTAATATATGAATTTAATAAAAGTAATTCTAAATTCAGAAAAAATGTAAATGATTTATTTGAAAAACAATTAAAAAATATAATAGATGAATATAAAAAAAATGAAATTACCAGTGAAGAATTAGAAAACAAAGCTAATAAATTTTCAAAATATAAAGATTCATCTACTGAAATCTCAAAAATAAAAGAACAGAAAAATAATTTTGAACAAGCAAATAAATATTTTGAAAATAAAGAATATGAAAAAGCTTTAAAAATATATAACGAGTTAAATAACAATTACACAAATTTAACAGATGTAATATCTAATTGTAAGCAAGAATTAAAAATTAGTACTATTTCAACAATTAACGAATTAAAAAACGAACAAAAATATTCAGAAGCAATCCAGATATTAGAAAATATAAAAAGTTATTATAGCACTGATTCTGATATTGAAAACTTATTGTCAGAACTAAATTCTTTAAAAAAACAAGATGAACAACACAAAAAAGAACTAGAAGAACAAGCAAAGGAAAATGAACTAATAGAAAATATTAAAAGTTCAATAAAAGTTAGCAAAGTATGGACAGCAAAGCCTAATTCCGCAGGTGGTGTAGATTTATATATAAATTGGAAGAACTTATCAGATAAAGTAATAAAATATGTATATTTTACAATAGAACCTTACAATTCAGTAAATGATATTGTAACCTGCACAATAAGACATTACTCAAAATTTACTGCTCAAGATGACGGACCATTTAAAAAAGGTCAAGGAACAAGTGGAACTGCATATTATTGGGAAAATGCATGGTATAATCATAGTATAAAAGGTGCTAACTTAAAAAGTGTACGAATTATATACATGGATGGTGACACTTTAGATATCCCAGAAAAATATATAGATTATATAAAATAATTACAAGAAAATTCAATTAATATACAAAAATAAAATTAAAGGAGTAAAAATTATGGAAAATAAAAAAGATTTAAATCAAAAAACAATTATTATAGTGCTAGTTGCAATTATTATAATTATGGCAATTGGCTATATATTTGTTGGAAAAACAAAAGAAAAGAATAATACAGAAACTCAAATCCCAAATAAAACAACTACAACTTTAAATAATGGTATAATTAATAATGGAGATAGTTCAAGCAATCAAGATATGGTAGATTACATTAATAATAATTTAGTATTGGAATCTGCAAGTGTAGAGGAATTTGATACATACTATAATACAAAAGAATGGGGATTATCAAATATAAAAGTAAAAAATAATGGTGATAAATCAATTACCAAAATGACTATAACAATATATTTTAAGGATAATGATGGAAATACAATAGGAGAGAATAATATTAATATTGGAATATCAGATATATACAATACAATATCAGCCCTAAAACCTAATTATGAATGGTCAAGTGAAACTGATAAATATTATCAATTAAAAAACTTATCAGACACAATTAATCCAACACAAAATGAGATAAAAATAACGAAAGTAACTTTCGAAAAATAGTATCTTGTTTTGATAAAAAAAATAGGAGGAAATAAAAATGGCATTAATAAAATGTCCTGAATGTGGAAAAGAAGTTTCAGATAAAGCGAAAAAATGTCCTAATTGTGCATGTTCGTTGAAAAAAAATAAAAAGGTTATTATTATAGTATTAAGTACTATTATGTTATTGACGATTGGATTAATTATTTTTTATATTTATAGTCAAAATATATATAATAAAAATGTCGCTGACCTTTCTAATTCTATATTAAGTTCTAGTGCAAATTGTGAGAGCCTAGCAAATTTAACAAGTGAAGTTTGGTATAATACCATATATAAAAAAGATGACCAAAAAACCAATAAATATACGATTAATTCAATATTTTATAAGGATACATATTATTATAAGTATAAAGATTATCAATATAATACAGACTTTAATACATCTTTATATAAATTATTTAGTGATAAAAAAGAAGAAATAGCTAAAATTGAAGATAAATCGGAAGAAATAAAGAATAAAATAAAAGATATGAGAAAAAATCCTTTTGGTCAAAAAGAATTATATAATGCACTAATGGATTTTTATAATACTTATCAAGAATTAGTAAAAATAACAATAAGTCCATCTGGAAGTTATACAGATTATACAAAAAATAAAAATGAAAAGATTGAGAATTGTTTAAATGCTTATGAAAGATTAACAACATTATTACCAAATAACTAAAAAAATAAATAAAAGCACATTACCAATTAAATAATGTGCTTTTTATGTATCCTATTAGTTTGATAGAATAAAGAATTAAAATCAACCACATCAAACGACAATCAAAATACAGTGACTTTAATAGTTAGTTAATATAAATATCAACATTTTACTATCAAATGATTAAAAAGGAAATAAAAAGCCTATTTTATAAAGTTCTCCCTAGTATTGCGAGAATAAAACAGCTAGAAGCGGTTATTGGATAAAAATAAAATTTATAATTTTAAAAATATCCCCCACCGCTTCTAATATTTTTTTCGAAAATTAACCCAAAGTATAAAATACGAAAAATAATAATTATATAAACACTTAAACATATTTTTTTGCATTGCTTTTTCGAAAAAATTTCGAAAAAGTAATATACATTAGTGAAAATAAGAAATATTATTGATAATTTTCTATTTCATTACACAACTCTATATATCTTTTTGTATCAAAAAAATCATGTGTTTCAACAATAGCTCTTTTTGTAATATTATTTTTATCTTCTGTCATATACAATATATTCTTCCCTTTTATATATTTAAAAAGATTTTTTATCATACCATCTATATCTTCTGTATTGCAGACATATTGATATAATTCCTTAATAATTTTATTATAATCAACATTATTATATTTTATTGACAATAAAGTAATCAGCTCCTCTCTACCATTAACTTTTAAATATTGACTTTTTGGGAAATAAAATGTTACATAGAGAATTTTTGAAGATTGCAAATCTCTATGAGGATATATCCACTTAATAGGTGAATTCTCGATAATTTTCTGTTTTTCATCTTTATTTAAATTTTTATCTATTAGTTTCAAATTGTAACGACAATTATTAAATTGTGCATCAGTCATTTTAGAATATAAACGATTTCTCCAACATTCAATTATCCTTGAATATATTACATTTTTTATTTTTTCTTTCTCACTTTGAAATGATATAATCGTATTGGACAAACAATTAAAATCAAAAAAATATTCTGGAGGTCTTTGAATATGGTCAATATATTCTTTATTTACTTTTCTTTTCCCATCATTATACACATATTCATGCATTTTCCAAAAATCTCTATCATTCGAAAAAAGCTTTAGATACTTTTTGGAGCATGAAGCATTTTCATAGAATGCAAAATTATATCCATTTTTTTGTAACTTTTCTATTGAATCACGTAGTCGACTATCTGTAAAATATACATATAATGTTCCATTTTCCGCTTCTTTTAGAATATTCGTATTTTCTAAATCTACTATTTTATTTCCACTAGGATTTACACAATCATACAACAACCATTTCATTTCCAGTATTTCTTCTTCGCTTAATTCTTCTAACTTAAATTCAAATATCCTTTTCTTCAAATCTGCCATATTACTACTATATTCTCTGCTTTTATTTTTTATAGAATTTTCTTTTTTATCTATCTTATTACTACTATTTTTAACAAACTCCTCTTCTTCAATTGAAGAAATTTCAAATAATTTTTTTAACATTAATTTTAAATCTAAATCTTTTAATGCTTGTTCGAATTCTTTCTTTTCTACAGATTTATCTTCCCTATAAAATAAATATATATTAAGAATATCCTGATTTTGAACATTTGGCAATACTATTGATTTAAAATGCTCAAGTGGTATATTTTTAATTTTAGAATTTCCCATACATTTCTCCTTTTAAAATATAATCACATTTTTCTTCTATAGCAAGATTATATTTTTCTTTTTCATTTTTATTTAATTTTCTTTTTATTATAATCTTCTCTTTTATAAGACAATCAATTGCCATAGATATATTATTTCTAATTGCTGTCTTTTTAAAATCACTAGTTTTACATATATATTGACTAAAAATCATTTGCTTGAAATCTTTTATTTTTATATAGTCATTCTGATAAAGATGGTTTAATAATAAAACCTTTATCTCATCTATTTGTTCATAATAAATTTTGGGAATTGTTCGTTTGTCAAGAAAAATTTTATCTGCACATTCTTGTCCTAAAGTTCTTATAACAAATGTTTTATTAAATCCCCTAATAGAAAAGTTATTCTTTAAAAATAATTTTGCTTTATTATTAGCTTCATTTAACATCTTAAATGTATAATTAGGAATACAATAAAAATTAACATTTCTTTTTCCTGTACTTTCAAATATTTTTAATGTTCTTTTTATAATAGGATGAGTTACCAAATCCTTATTATATATTTCTAACTTTTCGATTAACCCTAAAGCTACTAAAATATTGATTTTCTTTGAAATAGTTGTCTTATCTAAATTCATATATTGAACTATTTGATAATCATATATAAATTTATACTCTTTGTTATTATATAGCAAAAATTCAAAATCATCTATATGCCTCATACTATCATATAATTTGATAAATTCAAATAAAAATGCTTTTATATTTCTTAATACTTTTTCCAATTCATAATATTTTTCTAATTTTAATCTTTGTTCTAAATTTTGTATAATCTTCAAGCACTTTTTGGTATTATTTTTATATATTTTTCTATAATTATTCATAAAAATTCCTTTCATTTGAACGTTTTCAAGTCATAAGTGTTCAAACTATAATAAACCACATTACTTTTATTTTTTAGTATTATAATACATTTATAATTCAAAGTCAATATTACAAGCGTAATAAAAAAAATATATACTTTTTTGTATTTTCTATTGACATTCATGTATAAATTTGATATAATTACATTTGTATTGAACGGAGGTGTAAAATGAGAGAAATTGAATTATCAAAGGTATGTTACCTTATTAACAAAGGAAAACATGTTATAAAAGATAATACTGGTAATGTTTATATGGTTGGTTTTACAAATATAGAAAATAACAAAATTAATCTAAAAGAAGCTTCTAAATGCCATTTATCTAATGAATATATGGATTTGAAAATATATAATATTGAAAATAATGACATTTTACTTCCACCAATTACACGAAAAAACTTAATTATAAAACAATTAGAATCTCAAGATAATCCTTATAATATGATATATTCTTCAAGAGCCGTTTATATAAGAGTAAATTCTAATATATATCTTCCAGAATTTTTATATTATGTATTATCTACTGAAAAATATAAGAAAAAATTGTTAAAAGAAGTTTATACCGCTGGTTCATATGTTGATACTTATCAAATATCAATAGAGCGATTAAAAAAATTTAAAGTCCCTAATATCTCAATATCAATACAATATGATATACTAGAAAAAACAAAAGAACTTAATTTATCTATTCAAAGATTGCAGGACGAATTAGATTCATTATATAAAAATCTTTAAAATATAATGAATTTTTTTATTTTAATATATTAGTTATAAACATTAAACTACCTTATTTACATAAACACTATGATATATAGACTTAAATATTTTATATAAGGAAGTGATTAAATTGAATGATTTTTTATTTAACATAGGATTAAAAATATTCATAAGAAAGGTAGTTTAAAATGCAAAATACTAATGTAGAATTATTAACAATTCAAGAAATACAAAATATTTTAAAAATAAGTCGTACTAAAACGTATCAACTAATAAATAATAACGAATTTCCAACAATAAAATTTGGAAAAGTAATAAGAATCGATAAAAAAGATTTCATCAATTGGCTTGAAAATCAAAAAGTTTTATGTAACTCCTCAAATATTATTAGTAATAATGAGGAGGTAATTATATGAATAAAAGAAGAAGAGGAAGTATTAGACAATCAACGTCAAAATCAACTAATAGTTGGAAAATAACAATAGAATTAGAAAAAGATGAACTAACAGGAAAAAGAAAACAAAAATATTATACTTATCATGGTACTAGAAAAGAAGCAGAACATTTTTTAACTCAAAAATTAAATGAATTAGACAAAGGGATATTATGCACAAGTAAAAAAATTAAATTTGAAATTTTTTTAGATTATTGGCTAGATACAATAAAAATAAACAAAAAAGAAACCACAATTGAAGAATACACACATTATATAGATAAACATATAAAGCCAAATTTAGGAAAAATATATTTGCAAGATTTAAAAAAAACACAAATCCAAGCCTTTTATAACAATGAATTCAAAAATGGTAGACTAGATGGAAAAGGTGGTGTCTCCCCTAAAACATTAAAAAATATTCACAATATTATTCATTCTGTATTAGATATGGCTTGTAACTCTGATTTAATTAGTAAAAATATTTCTAATGGTTTACAACTCCCTAAAGTTGAAAAATATAATGCTAAATTTTTAGAAAAAGAACAATTATTAGAACTTGTAAAAAAGGCTAAAAACACTGATATTTATATTCCAATTGCACTTGCTATATATACAGGTATGCGTAGAGGAGAAATTTTAGGCCTTAGCTGGGATAATATAAATCTAAAAGAGAAAACAATATATGTAAAACAACAGCTTCAAGAAATAAATGGAGAATTAAAAATAACAACACCAAAAACAAAAACCAGTATAAGAACAATTTATATTTCCCAACAATTAGTATCTATATTAAGTATTTACAAGCTAGAACAACAAAATTTAAAACTAACATTACAACAAAATTATGAAAATAATATAAATGCTGTTTGCACTTATCCTAGTGGAAAACTATTTAATCCAAAAAGATTTAGTAAAAAATTCAAAAAATTTATAAATGATTATGGTTTTCCAGATATACGATTTCATGATTTAAGACATTCACATGCTTCATTACTATTTTCAGCAAATGTTCAAGACAAACTCATATCTGAAAGATTAGGACATAGTAGCACATCAACTACAAAAGAACTTTATACACATTTATATGAAAAAGATAAAAAAAATATTGGAAATATTATAGAAAATTTATTCATGGATAATTTCGTGGCTAATTCTGTGGCTAAATAATCAAATAAATAAAAAAATAATATCAAATGAATTCTTAAGACCATTGATATTACTTACTTTGGTGCGGATGAAGGGACTTGAACCCCCACGTCGTTGACACTGGTTCCTAAGACCAGCGCGTCTGCCAGTTCCGCCACATCCGCATATTTACTTGACAAATGTTATTTTAGCACAATACTAATTACATTGTCAAGTATTTTACCAAAAATATTTAATTTATTTTATTCATAATTGAACATTTTTATGACTATTATTTTATAAACATAACTAAAACTCCACCCATCACACACACAATTGTTCCAAGCATTTTTAGTCCTGTTGTTGCTTCATTTTTATCCCCAAAACTAAAATATTTTTTAGTAATTAAACGAGCATCATATATCATTATTACCCCTGCTAAAGCTATTAAAGCACCTATTAATCTTCCTATTATTTGCCACATTTTTATCTACATCCTTTTAAATTTCTATTCTTGAACTAAATTTTTCTTTTACTAATTCATTTAGTTTTATATTTTTTTCTTTTTCAAGTAATGGATCATCTTCCATAATTTCCATTGCTATTTTTTGAACCTTTTTCAAGGTTCCCATATCTTCAAATAAATTTGCTATTTTAAATTCAGGTATACCATGTTGTTCTGTTCCAAAAAAGTCTCCTGAACCTCTTAATTCCAAATCTTTTTCAGATATTATAAATCCATCATTTGTCTGACACATTACTTTCATTCTTTCTTTTGTTGTTTTTCCATTTCCTTCAAATTTTAAAATACAATATGATTGATATTCTCCTCTTCCAACTCTTCCTCTCAATTGATGTAATTGTGCAAGTCCAAATCTTTCTGCATTTTCAACTACCATAATACTCGCATTAGGTACATTTACTCCTACTTCAATTACTGTTGTTGATATCAGTATTTGTATTTCTCCATTTTTAAATTGTTCCATTATTTCATCTTTTTCTTTTGCTTTCATTTTTCCATGTAAATATGCTACTTTGTAATTGCTAAATGTTTCGTTTTTATATTTTTCTTCTAATTCAATAACAGATTTTAAACCTAATTCTTCATTTTCTTCAACTAATGGACAGACAATATATGCTTGTCTTCCTTCATCTATTTGCTTTTTTACAAATGTATTTACTCTTTCTGTCATTTCTTTTGTAACTGCAAATGTTTCTATTTTCTTCCTATTTGGTGGAAGTTCGTCTATTATTGATATATCTAAGTCTCCATATAATATTAATGCTAATGTTCTTGGAATTGGTGTTGCAGACATTGCTATTATGTCTGGATTTTGTCCTTTATTTGAAATTGTTGCACGTTGTTTTACTCCAAATCTGTGTTGTTCATCTGTTACTACTAATCCTAAATTTTTAAATATTACATTTTCCTCTAGCATTGCATGTGTTCCAATTAGTATGTCAATTTCTCCATTTTGTAATCTTTCTAAAAGTTCCATTTTTTTCTTTTTAGTTATGCTTGATATTAATAATTCACACCTTATTCCAAATTGATTTAATATTGATTCAAAACTCTCTAAATGTTGACTTGCAAGTATTGCCGTTGGCGCCATTATTGCTACTTGATATCCAGATTTTACTGCTTTATATGCGGCTATCATTGCTACAATTGTTTTTCCTGAACCTACATCTCCTTGTAATAATCTGTTCATCGAATGTGGACTTTCCATATCATTATCAATTTCTTCTAATACTCTTAATTGTGCTTTTGTTAAATTAAATGGTAATTTATTTATAACATCAGACATTTTTACATTTTTATCAAATTTTATTCCATTTCTATCTTTATCATAATTGTTTTTTAATTTTAACAATGCTAATTGTGTTATTAAAAGTTCTTCAAATACAAGTCTTTCTCTTGCCTTATTAAAGTCTGAAAATTCATGTGGAAAATGTATTCTTTCTATACATGTATTTATATCTAATAAATTGTTTTCTTTTAATACATATTCTGGCAATGTTTCATCTAATTTTCCAAGTACTTCTGTTAATCCATTTTCCATTATTTTTCTTAATGTATTTTGCTTTAGTTCATATGTTAATGGATAAATAGGTATTATTTTTCCTGTGTTTTTACTTTGATCTATTTCATCATAAACAGGTGAATTCATTTCAATTCTATTTCCTTTTTTGGCTACTTTTCCAAAAAATCTATATAATCTTCCTGGTGCAAATACACTTTTTAAATATCCTTGATTAAACCATGTTATATAACATGTTCCTGTTTGATCTTTTACTATTAGTCGACTTATTACCATCTTTCCTTTTCTATATTCTGAAATTTTTCCTGTTGGCATTGCTTCTATTAAAACTTCTTCTCCATCTTCACATTCATATATATTTTTTGGCTTGCTTCTGTCTTCATAATCTCTTGGATAATATGTTATTAAGTCTTTTAATGTATATATTTTTAGTTTATTTAATAATACTTCTCTATTAGGACCTACTCCTTTTACATATTTTATCTCTTTATTTAAATCTACCATTTTTATGCCTTTTCTTTTTTGAGTATATTTTACTATATAGATTTTTAAATTTCAAGGTTTTAAATTATAAAAATAGAATTCTAATAATTGAATTTCTTTTATTTCTTAGTCATGATATGTATATTTTCAACTTTTGCATTCATTTCTCTTGAAATAATATTTTGAATTTGAGCAATCTCCTCACTTTTTAAGTTATCATCTTCAACCACAACACTCACACTATCAGTATTTACAAAAATTACGCAATTAGAAAATCCTTTTGTTGTTATTAAATTTTCACAAACCATTATTGCATTTTTCTCTTTATTTACATTTGTAATTTCTTGTGTTATTATAGCTTTTTGTTCTTCAGATACATTTGAATTATTAAGCATTTCTTTATATGTTTCTAATGTTTGTGAATACATTGTATCTCTTTGTAATTTTGATTCTTCATAATAATCATTAGATTTATTAGTACTTTCCGTTTTGACTATTTCAGTACTTGTTTCTGTACTTTGTGTTGATTTTGTCTCTAATGTCACATCATTACTACTAACAAATTGTGCATCTCCTAAGTTCTCATCTTCAGAATTTTCCGTTTGAGTTTCTGCTACTGTTTGGATATTATTTGATTCTGTTGATACATAATTCCAATATCCTAATCCAACCAACATTAATGCGAGTACATATATCGCTGCTGTACCTGTTTTAAATTTAATTTTTTTTAAATCCATATTATTTCTCCTCCATATAAAGAATTAAATTCTAATAATATGCCCTCTTCTAAGTTGTAATCAGTTTTCACTTAATTTTTCATCTCAAATACTTGTATTTTATGTATTGCCAGACCTGTAACCGCTTCTACTGCACTAACTATTGATGACTTTATATTTGCATTTGAAGCTCCTTGTGCTGTAATTATAGCTCCTTCAATTACTGGCATTATTACTTTTTCTGTTATTGGTTTACTAGTTCCATTTTCATCTGTATATACAATTTCTCTTTTTGTCTCAGTTTCTGTACTATTTTTAGTTCCTCCATCTCCGTCATTTTCTTCAGTTTTATTTTCTGAATTTGTTTCATTATACATTGCTACAACTTGACTACTTTCAGAATATTTTAATAAAACTTTTACTTTTCCTACTCCATTAATTGTTTCTAAAATATTTTTTAATCTCGTTTCTAAATCATCAGTAGTTTCACTAGTTGATACTTGACTTTCAACATTTCCAGCTAATACTTTTCCTGTAGTATTTGTATTTTTCTTTTCATCTTTTGACCACATATTATTTATTATTAATACTGTTATAATTAATATTATTATAAATGCCACAATATTCTCTATTTTTTTCTTTTGATCTGTCTGTTCTTCTCTTTTCTTAAATAATTCTTTTAGCATAAGCATTCTCCTTTTAAAATTATTTTATAATAATTTTGATTTTATCCTCACTTATCTCATATTCTTCAATTATCTCTTGTTTAATCTTTGAAATTTTTTTCTCATCATCAACATTTTTTACTTTTACATCTATTGAATGTATTCCAGCATTCTTCTTAGTTGTATCTAATTCTGCATCTATAGTACATTTTATTATTTCTATTCCTGCGTTTTTGAATTTTGATTTTATATTATTTTCTAATTCATCTAAATATATTTTTTCTAATCTTGCATCCATTGATGATTGTTCTACTTTTGTTGATGTTGTAATATATTTATCTAAATCAATTTCACTAAATACTAGTTTTTCTTTATTTTTTATAATTGGTGATATTATATTAAATAATACATAAACACCTATTACCATTTGAACATATTTTTTATTTTTACTATTTGGTAAAATAAGTTCTAAAATTGTAGCAATTATGACTGCTAATATAACTTGTTCTGCCCATGAACTCAAAAAATTTATCATCTATACATCATCCCACTATTCGAAATTTTTATAACTAATGTTATTCCAACTATTAACATTACAGATAATGAACATAATATTCCTAATAATAGTTTAAATACTCCTCCCATTTCGTCTAATACTTTTACTATTTTATCATCTGCTATTGGTTGGACTACTGCTGATGCTAAACTATACATTATGCACATTGTTGCAATTTTTATAATAGGTGTTATACATATTCCTATTACTATAATTACACCTATTAGTCCTATCGCATTTTTTAGTATAATTCCACATCCTAATACACTATCTACAACATCGCCCAAAACTTTTCCTACAACTGGTATTATCGTTGAAACTGCAGATTTTGCTGTTTTGGCAGTTATTCCATCAACACTACTACTTAGTGTTCCCTCTAATGATACAACACCAACAAATATTGTTAATACTATTCCTAATACCCATACAACACTTGATTTTAGAAATTTTGATAATTTTTCAATTTGCATTTTTTCTGAAATTTTTGAGATTATTGAAAATACTACTATTATTAAAACTATTGGAATTAATATATTTTTTATTAAATTTGCAATAAAATTTATAGCAAATAATATAATTGGTTCTAATAATGATGTTGTTGCTATGCTTCCCGTATACATCAGTAATGTTAATAATAGTGGCATTAATACATTTATAAATCCAACTAAATCATCTGCTGTGTTTTTAACGATTTTTATTATTTCTGTAAAATTTGACATTATAAGTGTTACAATTAATATGTATTGAACAAAATAAATTATTTGAGATATATTTTTATTTTCTAGATTATCTGTTACTGATTTTAAAATTCCATGAATTACAATTATTACTAATATACTGATTAATGTTTTTAAGCTTACTGTTATTTCTTTTCCAAACATTTTAAATATTTTTTGATATAATGTTTTATTATCTACTTTTCCTTGTATTGCTTGATTTAGCATATCCCCTAAATTTACATCTTCAAGAAAGTCTCCTGTATATTTGTCTGCTTCTTTTATAAAGCTGTTTATATTAAATTTTTCTTGTGTATTATTCATTATTTCATTTTCTGTATCTGCAAATACTTTAGTTGGTATAATTATACTTATGAATATAATCATTATTATTATGTATTTTTTTAATTTTCTAAAATTATATTTTTTTCTATAACATCTAAATGTTAATATTGATTCATTCATTTTTTATTTCATTCCTTTTCTCTTGTTCAAATCTAAATTGAAAAATAATTAAATTTTGTCAAGCAAAAATTGTAATTATTTTTTAATTCATGGTAAAATTTCTATAACTAATTCCAATAAACTCGTTATAATTGGTATTGACATTGCAATAATTATTACTTTACTTCCTATTTCTATTTTACTTGCTATTGCTTTTTCTCCTGCATCTGAACAAATACTTACAGCAAATTCTGTTATAAATGCTATTCCTGTAATTTTTAGTAAAATACTTAGAAAACTTTTATTTATATATGTTTTATTTGCCAATGATTGTAATAAATTAATAATTCCTGTTAGTTTTTGAATTGCTAATACTAATATTAATACTCCTGCTATCATTGATACATATATTGCAAATTCTGGCTTATATTGTTTTAGAATTACAATTATTATTAGTGCAAGTAAACCTATTCCTATTATTTTAATTACATCTGTCATATTTTCTTCTTATTCCCTTCTATTTGGAATTGATTATAAATCAAATAATGTTCTAACTGTATTAAATAATGAACTTATTTGTTGAATAACCATTGATAATACAATTACAAGTCCAGCAAGTGTTGTCATCATTGCTTGATCTTCTCTTCCTGCTCTTACTAATACTTGATGCAATACTGCTACTAAAATTCCGACTGCAGCAATCTTAAATAATAAGTTTATATCCATAAAAAACATCCTTTCTTTTTTCCCTAAAGGCAATAGTAAAAAATTGAATTTATTTCAAGACAATACACATTTCAATTAAATTAATATAATTACAAAGACTAGTCCTACAACTACTCCTAATGTTTTATACATTTTTTGATTTTTCTTTCTTGCTTCTTCAGCTTTTTCTATTTGCATATTTAAAAAGCTTTCAGTTACTTCAATCTCATTTACTTGACTATCTGCATCAGTTTGTCCTAAGACTTTTCCTAATTCTTTTAAAATATCTTTGTCTTCTTGTGTTATACTTATATCTGCTTCTTGAATTGCGTCCATCCAAGAATATTTTACATTTTCAAATTCTAATTTATATGTCATATTTTCAAATATCTCTTCAATTTTACTTGATTTTTCTTGTGATATTTGATTAAAAATTTCTGTCAATGGCTCATATGTAAATTTTATTTTTGTTTTTATTATGTTTAAAATATTTTTAAATTGTCTTAATTCTTTTACTCTATTTTCATACATTTTTGAAATTAAAATTCCAATTCCTGTCGATAATGAAAATATCGCAAATAATAATATTGTTTTTACGCAATAATACATTTCGAATCTCCTTTCTGCTTAGAATTTAATTGAATTATTCTTTCAAATATATGATTATTTATTAATTGTGCCATCCATGGATTTTTACATACATCTTCTATATCATTTCCATGTGCTGTGAAAATTCCTTTGACTCCTGAACACATTACATAATTTATTGCTTCAATGTCTTCTTTACTTCCTATCTCATCACATGCTATAATTTGTGGTGCCATAGAGCGTACTAGTATTCTCATTGCTTCTGGCTTTGGCACATTGTCTATTACATCTGTTCTTATTCCTATATCATTTTGTGGAATTCCTTTATATATTGCTGCAATTTCTCCTCTTTCATCAACCACACCTATTGTCTGTCCTTTAAATCTTCCGAATCCATTACTTAAGTTTCTTATTATATCTCTTAATAATGTTGTTTTTCCACATCCGTGGTGGTGATATTATTAATGTGTTATATATTGTGTTTGTTTCAGAATTTATTATATTTGACATTACTTTTTGACTACATCCAATTTGTTGTCTCGCTATTCTAATATTTAAACTTGATATGTAATTTATATTTATAACCTGTCCATTTTCTATTACTCCGCTTCCTACTATTCCTACTCTGTTTCCTCCTCTTATTGTTATAAATCCTTCACATATTTGTCTTCTATAAGAATATATTGAGTTTTCACAGATTTTTTCAAATGTTTGTAATAGTTCTTGCTGACTTACTATGTATTCTGCTAATACCGTTTCTGGTCCAATTTTTAGACATAATCGTTTATTGCTTCTTAATCGTATTTCTTCTATTTTGTTTTCTTCTGTTCCTATATTTGATATTATTTCTTTTCTTAATGTTATTGGTAAATATTCTAATACTATTTCTAATTCTGACACTTTTTCCTCCTTTTTTATAAATATTTTTCTACACAACAAAAAAGAACATATATTATATATATATGCTCTTTCTTTATATTTTAGAACTAATTATTAATTTTTTTACATATCCCAGTTATGATATACATCCATTACATCATCTAATTCTTCAAGTCTTTCAATTAATCTTTCCATTTTTTCAGCTCCATCATCATCTAATGAAACTGTTGTTGTTGGAACCATTTGAACATCTGCTTCTAAGAATGTTAATCCTGCTTGTTCAAGTTTTTCTCTAACTTCTGAGAAATTTGATGGGTCTGTAGTAATTTCATATACATCATCAGATGATGTGAAGTCTTCTGCTCCAGCATCTAATGCTAACATCATTAATTCTTCTTCATCCATATCTGTTGATTCTTTTTCAATTACTATTACACCTTTTTTGTTGAACATATATGATACACATCCTGATGTTCCTAAGTTTCCACCAGCTTTATCAAATACATGTCTTACATCTGAAGCTGTTCTATTTCTGTTATCTGTGTTTGCATTTACTATTACTGCAACTCCACATGGTCCATATCCTTCATATGTTATTTCTTCATATACAGCTGTGCTTCCTTCTCCTGATGCTTTTTTGATTGCATTGTTTATTGTATCATTTGGCATATTTGCTGCTTTGCATTTTGCTATAACATCTTTTAGTTTTGAATTTCCTGCTGGATCTGGTCCTCCTGCTTTTACTGCTATTAATAATTCTCTTCCTAATTTTGTGAATACTTTTCCTCTTGCTGCATCTGCTTTTCCTTTTTTGGCTTGTATATTATGCCATTTGCTATGTCCTGACATCTCTAATTCCTCCTATTTGTAACTTAATGCAATTATTATAACACATTATTTTGTTTTTGTGTAGATGTTTTTGTTATTTTTTATATTTATAGTAAAAAATAATTTATTTAAAAAGAAAGTAATCTACATATAAATTATATAGGTTACTTTCTTTGCTAAAGAATTTCTCTATTTATTGAAATAAGAATTTTATACTATATTTTCACCTTTATCAATTTATTCTTCGCCATTATACTTAAAATAAAAATCTTCTTCCTGTTAAATATGGATATTTTCCTTCACGTTCTTCAGCAAGTTTATAGCAAAGTTCCTGAGAATAATTTGCCATATTTAATCCATGTTCTGGGAAATATAAATAAAAATAAATTCTAAGTTCATTAGGCAAAAACTTCCATTCTTTTAACTCTTTTTCCGATAAAAACCTCTTTTCCAATTCTGGGATATATTCATTAAAAAATTCCCGAATCCACTTAAGTTGTTCTTCCAAATCTGTAAAAGTTAATTCATCAAATTCTTTCCGTTTTTTAGCTAACTCACATTTCACTTTTTCAATATCTTTTTGAGTAATTTCTTTCATCCCAAATGCCTCCTAACAATTGTTTTTAGAGATTTGCTGATTAAATATCTTTGTTACCATTCGTATAACTATAAGGAATTATAACATTATTTATATAACTTTTCAATATCTAGTAACTATTTATATAATATTATTTAATTGTTTAAACTTTATTCTCTCCAAAAAATTAGAACAAGATTTAAGTTCTGCATTGCCTTGCTCTTTGTCCCATATTTTAGGCTAAGGATTTTCTCTTTAAATATATCCTACTTCAATATTATTTGCAAATATTAGGCTAGGATTTTCCTCCTTTTAATCTTTTATTATTAAATAATTTTAATACTATATATCCTCTAAATAACTACATACTCTTTATTTGACTTTGTTAATGCTTCACAACCACCTTTAGTAATTAAAACTGTATCTTCAATTCTAACACCAAATTGTCCTGCAATATAAATTCCAGGTTCATCTGTTACAACCATATTTTCTTTTAGTGCATTTTCAGATCTTGTACTAATAATTGGTGATTCATGAATGTCTAATCCAACTCCATGCCCTAAAGCATGTATTAAATCATAATTATTTAATCTAAAATCATTGTCTACCATTTTAGCCAACATTTTAGTACTATATCCTTCTCTCATATCATTTAATGTTTGAACTTGATTTTTTAGTACTAAATCATATACTTTTTTCATTTCTTCTGGTATTTCTCCCACAAAAAATGTTCTTGTCATATCTGAACAATATCCATCAATTTTACATCCCATGTCTATTGTTATAATATCTTTTTCTTGTATTTTTCTATCTGTTGGAACTGCATGTGGTTTTGAAGAATTTTCACCAGATGCAACTATTGTATCAAATGATGTTCCTTCTGCATTTTTATAATAGTAATCATCTATTTCTCTTGCAATTTGCTTTTCTGTCATACCAGGCTTTATATATCCTAATATATATTCAAAACAGTCATCTGTTACTTTACATGCTTTTTGTATAGATTCAATTTCTTCTTCATCTTTTATCATTCTCTGTTTTTCTATCATGTTTTCTGTTTCTACAAAATTGTTTATTTTAAATCTATGCATATATTCTTTGTATTTTGCATATGTTACATAATTTTCTTCAAATCCTACATTTTCACAAAACATAAAAAAGTTTTCATAATCATCTATTGATAATCCTCTCATATCATATACAACTATTTCATCAAATAATGTTAATGTATTATGAACATCTTCAATATATCTTGAATCTGTTAAAAATATACTTTCTTTTCTTGTTACTAATAATATTCCTTCTGCTTGTATATTAGTTAAATATCTTATATTTACTGGATTTGATACTATCATACCTTGCAAATCCATACTCAATAGTTTGTTTCTCAACCATTGCATTTTTCTATTCATTCAAATTCAATTCCTTTCAATACATTTATACTGCTTTATATGTTCCTAATGTGAATATTACTAAAAGTGTTTTTAATAATATATCAAATGGTACAAATATACTTATAAATGTTGCTATTACTATAAATGGTCCAAATGGTATATATTCATTTGATTTTTTTATTTTGGTAACTATTAATATTATTCCTAATATTGCTCCTATTAGAAATGACATTGCTGATATTGCCAAAATATTTGATACTCCAAAATATAGCCCTAATGCTCCCATTAGTTTTACATCACCAAATCCTAATGCTTCTTTTCCATATATTAAACTTCCTACTAATGTTATTGCTAAAAATATTCCACCACCTACTAACATTCCAAGTAACATATCTACTGTTATTGCTACATTTGACATCCCATATAAAAATGCTATTATTAATCCTATTTCAAACATTGTTAAATTTAATCTATTTGGTATAATTTGTTGTCTATAATCTATTACAAATGCTGATAATAGCATTGGTGTTAAAATCAAATATTTTATTAAGTTTAAATTTTCTATCAGTGTTTTCTGTACTCCATACCTATATAATATTGCACAATATAATATAGCTGTAATTAACATTAATATATAATTTGGTTTAAAGTTTATTTTGTATTCTTGGAATATTTCTTTTGAGAATACTTTTTTGTATTCTGGTAATCTTTTATTCATCCAGTCTACAAATTGACCTACTAATAAGCCTAATATAAATATTCCTATAAAAAATCCTATGTGTGTATCATTTATATACATTTTTTCTTGTATGGATTATTTTAATCCATATCTCCTCCTTTGTTTATTTTCTTTAAATATTTTTTCTTTATAAATATTTCTATTGGTCTTTTTACTTTTGTTAGCCATATATCTTTTTCTGCTATTGGTTCTATCAAGATTGTAAACATTTTGCATCTATTTCCACCTAATACGTCTGTAAAGATTTGATCTCCTACTACTGCAACATTTTCTGGCTTTTCTTGTAATTCTTTTTGTGCCTTTAATAATCCTGTTTTTAATGGTTTTTTTGCAAAATAATTATATTTTATTTTTAGTTTTTGTGATACTTGCTCAACTTTGTCTTTTTTATTTGTATTTGATACAATATAAAATTTTATTCCATTATGTTTTAGTTGCTCTACCCATTCTACAGTTCCGTCAGGCATATTTCTATCATAATCTATTAGTGTATTATCTACATCTAATATTAATGCTTTTATATTATTCTTTTCTAAAAATTCTATTGATATTTCTTTTACATTGTTAAAATGTGCTTTTGGATATAGTATCAATTTTTTTCTCCTTGTACTTTTTTTCAAATTATATAACAATATTCGTAAAGTTGCAATACTTTTACTGTTCATCCTGAAGATTTTCTTTTGATTTTGGTATCTCTAAATTTTTTCCAAGTTGTTCTGTTTCATCAATGATTCTATCTATTAGATTTCTAGCAAATTTATTTTGTATTGTTTTTGGTGAGTTTTGATATTTTTCAAGTATTACACAATCTTCTGCAAGATTTGTTTGATTTGGTGTTTTATGTTCTGGATCTAATTCTAATCCTGTTGGTCTTGCACATAAAATTCCTCTTCTTACAGCTCCTTGTAAATCACAAAATTCTTTTCTATATGCTTTTGATTCTAGATATTTTATATAGTCAGCTCCTCCAGATGATAATAATAAATTTTTTGCGTTTCTATATAATTTGTGACCAGCATAATTAATTGGTGTTATAATGTCAAAATCACTAGTTTCAAATCTATCTATGTCTTTTTTCTCCCCTACAGATACTCTATAATAATTTCTCCAATTAAATTGTACTGCTCCCATTTTGATGTTTCTTATTCCTGCATTAACTAATGCTTCTTTGGTCTCTTTTAATGTTGCCCCTGTTCCTACATTATCATCTAATAACAATACCTTTTTTCCTTCTTCAAAAGGTCTTTGACTTGATGTTAGTTCTCTTACATCAACATGATCTAGTTTTGTAGCTTCTTCTACATATTTGCTTTTTAATAAATTTGTATAATCATAACCATACATTGCTTTTAACATTGGTCCTATATATATTCCACCATATCCAGGTGTTACAACTTCTACTTTGTCTGGGTCTTTTGCTTGAGATAATGATTTTGCAAACATATATAATATTGCTTTATTATCCATTTCTATTGGTCTTTGTTCTGAGTTTTCATCTCCACCAGGTAATCTATTACCAAGATCTACTTCTATACAATTATTTCCTTGTAAAAGTATTAATATATTTCTAATATCTTCTTCTAAACATTTTTGTGCTTGGATTAATTGAATTAATTGATTTCTTGTATCTTTTCCTTGTACTTTATATTTTATATATTTTTCAAAATTTTTAAAATACACTTTTCCTGAGCAATTAAGCATGTTTTCTAATATAACAAAGTTTCTTTTTGAACATTCTCTTGTTAATAAATGTTGCAATTCTTCTCTACAAATTGCAAGTTCAGACATTGTTTTTACATTATAATATTCTTTTGATCTTGATAAATAGCTTTTGGTTCTTCCTTCTTCATCTTTTATTGGTGTAACAAATTTTTCTATTCCTTGAATGTCTTTTAATTCAAGGATTCCTAATATATCAAAATCTTGCAACTTTAATTTTTCTACCATACTTAATTACTCTCTTTCTTTAAAAATTCTTTTAAACAATTTAATTGTTTTTCAAATTCATATCTTGTAAATGTTGTTTCACTTTTTTCCTTTTTTCCCATTGTATGTATTATTTCTTTTGTGCAATTTTTCAAAACATTTCTATATAATGGGTTTTGTATTGCTGATATATATAGTTCATCTATTAAATCATCATATTTTTCACTATATCTATCTATTTCTTTTCCTTGCCAAAATACAATTCCATTTTCTTTCCAATTATACTCACTACATGCTTGTATATAATTCGAATCTAACCCTCCATATGTGAATACTATATCTTGTAATTGTGGATCTTTAAATTTTATTCCTTGAAAAAATGATTCTATACTATTTAATTTTTTTCCTTTAAAAACAAATTCGTATGGAAATAAATTAGATAATACTTTAGCATATGGTCCTGAATGTTTATAACCTACATTTATCCAATTTTCGCCTTCACCTTTCTCTTTTCCATTTTCATCTATTAAACTTTCGCCTTCATATACTTCTACTCCATCTTTTTCTTCAACTTCTTTTACTTCATATTTAAAATCTTTTTTGAATTTCTTAAATTCTTCTAATTCTTTTTCTAAATTTTTCATATTTTTTCTCCTTTTTTATAATAGCTATATTTTATCATATCTTATAGCCTTTTTCAATACAATTATGTAAAGTTTATATATGTCATACATACAACAAAAAGCAGAAGTTAAAATTCAACCTCTGCTTTTTGTTTTTACCATGTTTTGTTATTCAACAAACCACTTAATGCCATAAGTGTCGATTCTTTAATAAAATCCTCCCTTGTTCTTTGATTTTGAGTTAAAACTCTCATTCCACCTTTTCCGTCAAATGCAGTATCAAGAACTTTAGCCAGTCCTTGTTCAATAATTTGAGGAATTTTTTCTTCACTAATAGGATATGCTTGACTAATTCCTGTAGTCTGTTCTCCTTGCTTGTTCTCAATAGTTACAATCTGAACATTGTACCAGCCTCCATACATATTAATGAGACCACCTTCACAAGATACCAAATAATCGTAATTATGTTCTTCTAAATTTTTCTTCAAAAACTCAATCCGATTTTTAGCACCTTTAAAAACATCTTCATTGATTGGTTGATCAGGCACTCCAGAGATTACTTCTGTTCCCTTACTTGATACATTCTCAAAATAAATTTTGAAAACTTCAGTAATTGCTTTTACTTTGCTAGGATTTTTTGTTGCGATTTCAATACGTACTTCTGACATCTTGTACTCCTTTGCTTTTTAACATTCGTATATATAATTTATATCACATTTTACATAAAATTGCAAGCTTATATAAAAGCTTGCAATTAGTTAAGGGTTATCTTCCAAGAATTCTTTTTATTTCTTCATTTCTTTTTACTTTTTGAGTTGTTGTTTTTATTAATTCTTCATCTGTTAAAATCATATTTTTTATATATTTATATGGTGGGAATGTTTTATTGATTTCTTTTACTTTTTCCCATAAAATTTGATATAATTCTCCTTCTGATTTTCCTGAATATTTTTCTTCAGCTATTTTCTTATCATAAACAATTTTTACTGATAGTTTTAAATCATTTTTATCTTTTTCATCTGGCATTCCATATACAATGCATTCTTTTACTAAATCTAATCTATTAATTAATGTTTCTAATTCTTCTGGAAATACTTTTTTACCATTTTTTAAAACTATCATATCTTTTTGACGTCCTGTTAAAAAGATAAATCCATCTTTATCTTTATATGCTAAATCTCCTGTATAAAACCATCCATCTTTCATAACTTTTTTTGTTGCTTCTTCATTTTCATAATATCCTAACATTACATTAGGTCCTTTTACACGTATTTCTCCAATTCCATTTTCATCTTTATTTATTATTTCAACTTCTACATTTTCCATAGGAAAACCTATTGAACCATATCTTTTCTTTTTGGCATTTTCAGCAGATATAACTGGTGATGTTTCTGTTAGCCCATATCCTTGAACAACTTCAATTCCTAATTCATTAAATCCTTGTGCAACTTTCTTGTCTAATGGTGCTCCTCCTGAAATTATAAATCTCATTCTTCCACCAAGTGCATCTATTACATCTTTAAATATTTTTCTCCTAACATCAATATGAAGTTTTAATAAGCAATTACTTAATTTTTTTGCATTATTTATAAGTTTTGTTTTTCCTTTTTTCTCTATTTCTTTTTCTATATTTTTATAAATTGCTTCAACTAATAATGGAACTCCTACAAATAAGGATATTTGATATTCTTTTAAATTTTGTGCTACATATCTTAATCCATCTGGAAATGCTGTTTTAGCTCCAATTGCAATCATTACTATCATACATGTTGATCCAAATATATGATGAAATGGTAAAAATGCTAAATTGTTATCTGTTGGTCTCATATCTTCAACCAATAACATTGCATAAACATTTGATGCTATATTTGTGTTTGACAACATTACAGCTTTTGATTTTGATGTTGTTCCAGATGTGAATAATAATATTGCCATTTTATCATTGTCTATTTCACAATTTACATATTCATTGTTTCCATTTTTTAATATTTCTGCACCTTCTTTTTTTAATGTCCAGAAATTCTTATATCCTTCTTGTTCTGTCATGCAAACATATTCTTGTAAATTTGTTTTTCCATTTTGTTTTATTTTTTCTATATTGTCAATGTATTTTTCATCAAATACTATAACATCTGCTTTACTTCTTTCTAAACAACTTTCTAACTCATCAACTTGCAATTCTTTGTCTAATGGTATTGAAACAATTCCTCCTAATAGATTTGATAAATGTGCTACTACCCATTCATATCTGTTTCTTCCAACAATAGCTACTCTTTTGTTTTTTAATCCCATATCATATAATTTTGTTCCAAATTCATTAACATCTTGTAATAATTTTTTATATGTTATACTTTCATAACTTACTTCTTTTTTCTCATTTTTATGTTTTATTACAAATGCTACATTTTCAGCAAATTTTTTTGCTGAATTATATACTATTTCTTTTATATTTTTACAGTTTACTGATTCAAAATATCTTTCCATATTTATTCTTCCTTTCATTAAACCAAAAATTAATCTAGTTTTCAATACTAGATTATCATATTTGATATATTTTTGTCAATAAACTGACTATACTTTCAGTAAAATATTTCGACAAGTTTTTTCTATTTTTATTGAATTTCTTTCTATTTTAATATATAATTTTAAAGATATTATTTTCACAGATTGGAGAAAAAATGGAACATTGGAGTGTTGAAGATTATAAGAACTTCGCTAATAATAAAGTAAAAAAAAGTAAATATAGAGCAAATAAGACTTCTATTGATGGTCATACTTTTGATAGCAAAAAAGAAGCTGATTATTATTGTGAATTAAAATTGAAATTACAGGCAAAAGAGATTAATGGCTTTTGCTTACAGCCTACTTTTATGCTTGCACCTGGTCTAAAATATAAAGCTGATTTTATTGTTTTTAATACTGATAATTCTTATGATGTTATTGATGTTAAAGGTATTAGAACAAAAGAATATATTACTAAAAAGAAAGTTTTTGAAGATAAATATAATATGAAAATTACGGAAATTTAAAAAATATGCAGAGCATGATAATATCACACTCTGCATATTTTTTACTTTTTGTTAGGTTTTGAAATCAACTTGCGAAGATCCAGCAGACCGTCTTCTGCCTTTACCTCAATAGGAACAAACTTTCCCTTCTTTTTGCTGAAGACATTGATTTGAACATTTTCGCCAGCAACGATAATGCTTTTAAGCTTTGCATTACGTTCCTCGCCACAAACAGCATATCCGATAACTGTTTGGGCATCGTCCCTCAACAGTTCTAGATCACCATTTTTGGCTATGCGTGCAAAAACAGCATCATAGTCTACAGTCCCACGAATCCGCATCAAATCCTCAGTGTCCAAAAACACCAGAACTTTTGCCTTTTCATTCATGTTAATTTCGTTTTCCATTGCCTTTTCCTCCTGTAAGTTTTACATATGAGTTTCTTTGCGTACATATTTGAGTTCTCCACTCAAACGTTTTTCATTATATCATATTTTTTTATTATTGTCAACCATTTTTACAGTTTTTAGGAAATTATTTTACATATTCATTTAATGGTTTTATTTTAAAATTCAATTCTCCAAATTCACATGTTGGAACATATCCTGGTTTTGAATTTATAACATCTGGTATTCTATTTACAATTGATGCACATGTAAGTTCTACTGTTGCTGGTTTTGCAACAACTATTGTTGTTTCTGGTTCACCATAAATTGTCCATTCATTTTTGTCATATTCATCTGGTGCATACACTTTTCCTATACATTCACTTTCAATTGTAATTCCTTCTTCTGTTTCTGTTGTAACAACAGCACTCATTCCTGTTGCATCTCCTGCTTTTACCGTCATTCCTAATGTTGATGAATATAAATCTTCTTTATATGTTTGTGGTACACATTTTTGTCTTTGTGATTTTACTGTTAATCCTAATTTTTCACATAACCAACCATTTACATTCCACATATATGATGGCAGATAATCTCCACTTTCAACTATTTTTTGTCTTTCTTCATCTGATATTCTATCAACAGATGCTACTTCTTTGTCAAAGTCTTCTAATGTAAGCCCTGCTCCATGTGCCTTTGCTAATGCTATTCCATATTCTTCTACATTATAACTTGAACTTCCTTTTATTTTTGTTATTTTTTGAGTTGATCCTGCTATTGATGAAATTAATTGTCCCCAATAAATATCTTGATATCCACTTCCTGTTATTGTACAATTATTTTTCTTTGCAAGTTCATCAATTTTCTTTGTTAATGTTGGATTTGAATTTTCTGGATAAAATGCTTCTTCACATGTTGTTATTGCATTTAATCCTAATTCTGCACATAACATTAATGGATTTTCTAAGTCTTTTATTAAGCTCATTGTTGTTACTATTACTATATCAGGTCTTGTTTCTTCTAGCACTTTTCTTGCATCTTCTGCACTAACAACTTTTACACCTTTATTTTCTGTTCCTAATATTTCGCCTATATCTTTTCCTATTACTTTTGGATTTATATCAATTGCTCCTACTATTTCTCCACCTTTTTCATACACATATCTCATTGTGTATAAACTCATTTTGCCTACACCATATTGAACAACTTTAACTTTTCTTTCCATAGAAAGACCTCCTTTAAAATTATTTTTCTATTATAATTGTAACTGGTCCATCATTGATTAGTTCTACTTTCATATCTGCTCCAAATATTCCTTTTTGTACTTCTATATTGTTTAATTCACATTGATTACAAAAATATTCATATAGTGGATTTGCTTCTTCTGGTCTCGCAGCCTCAATAAATGATGGCCTATTTCCTTGAGAACAATCTCCATATAAAGTAAATTGAGATACTATTAGCAATTTTCCTTTTACATCTTTTATGCTTAAATTCATTTTATCATTTTCATCTGAAAATACTCTTAAATTGCATAATTTTTTAACTAAATAATCTGCTTGTTCTTTTGTATCTCCTACTTTTATTCCTATTAGTACTAAAAAGCCTTTATCTATTTTTCCAATTATGTTTCCATCTACTTTTACTTCTGCTTTTTTGACTCTTTGAACTACTAGTTTCATTTTGCTATTCCTTTCATTTGCTATATTTATTGTTGATCTGAATTACTTTCTTCACTTGCTTTTTCTCTTTCTGTATTATCTTCTCCAGATACTTTTTCTTCTACAATTTCTGCTTCTGTCGCATTTTCTGGCTTTACATCTGAATTTTCTAAATTTTCTGTAACAACTTCTGCTTCTTTAACTTCAATTTCAGGTTGTTTTTCACCACATTTTGGACAAAATACTGCATTTTCATCGATTTCTGCATGACATTTTATACATTGTTTTTTATCTTTTAATTCTAATATTGATGTTAAACATGATTCTATTTCACTTGATAATATATCTATTTTTGCACATTCTTCTTCTAAATCTGCTTTTATATCTATATTTTCTTGTCTTACATGTTTTTCATAAACTTTTTTTCCAATCTCTTTATACAAATCATTTATATTTGATTTGTTTTCATTAATTTTCATTCTTAATTTTGCTTCTTTTGCAAGTTCACCTGTCTTTTTTGTTGTTACATTATAAGCTTCAGTTGCTTTTTTTCCTAATGTATCAAAAAATCCCATAACACATCATCCTTTCTTTGGCTTTATGCCATATTTCAATATATATTAAATATTATTGACAATTTTTTTATATTTAGTCTTCGTTTTTTCTTGCTCTATTCATTAACATATTTACTGCTTCTTCTGGCTTTAATCCATTATACAAAATTCCATAAACTGCTTCTACTATTGGCATTTCTATATTATGAATTTTTCCTAATTCATGTGCAACTAAAATATTGTCTATACTTTCTATTGTCATTCCAACTTCTTTTTTTGTTTCTTCTAATGTTTTTCCTTGTCCTATTAATTTTCCTGCTTTTCTATTTCTACTATGTTCACTTAAACATGTTACAATTAGATCTCCAAGTCCACTTAGTCCATATAAAGTTTCTTTTTGTCCTCCTAATTCAACTCCAAGTCTTGATAATTCTGCTAATCCTCTTGTTATTAATGCTGCAAATGTATTATCACCTAAATCTATTCCTGCTGCAACACCTGCACAAAATGCTATAATGTTTTTTAATGCTCCACCAAGTTCAACTCCTTTTACATCTCTTGATGTATAAATTCTCATTTTATCAGACATAAATGTGTCTTGAACTAGTTTTAATACTGCATCATATTTTGAAGCTAATACTAATACTGTTGGAATTGCTATTGATACTTCTTCTGCATGACTTGGTCCTGATAAAACTGCTATTTTTGCATTTGGTATTTCTTCTTGTATTACTTCATCTAATGTCATTAATGTTGCTTCTTCAAATCCTTTTGAACATATTACTATTGGTTGATTTGTTACATATTGTTTATATTGTTTTACTGTGTTTCTTGTAAATTTTGATGGTGTTACATGTATTATAAAGTCTGAACCATTTATTACTTCTTCATATGATGTACTACATTCTATTCCTTCTGGTAATACTACATTTGGTAAAAATTTGCATCTTTTTTCATTATTTATTATGTCTCTTTCTTCTTCAGAAAATGACCAAATTTTAACTTTGTTACCTAATTTTGCTAAGTGTATTGCTAAAGCAACTCCCCAGCTTCCACTTCCTATTATTGCTATATTTTTCATTTTTATTAATAAATGCTAGAATAAAAATTCTAGCATTTTCTCCTTTCTTTTGCATTATTTCTTGAAACTTAATTTATTTTCAGTTCCATTTAATATTCTTTTGATGTTGCTTCTATGGTTAAATGCTACTATAACTGCAAGTATTATACTATATATTAAATAACTACTTCCTTCACTTACTGTAAAGTTTGTATGTATGAATAATACTAATACAGGGAAAAGTATTGCTGCACCTACAGATCCTAATGATACCATTTTACTTAGTGCCATTAGTACTAGTGCAAATACTAAACATATTAATCCTATTTGCCAATTTGTCATTAAAAGTACTCCTAAAGATGTTGCTACACCTTTTCCACCTTTAAATCCAAAGAATATTGGAAATGTATGTCCTAAAACAACTGCTATTCCTGCAAGTTGTACCAATAAAGCTTTATCTGTATTTTTTGCTATTTTTCCTACTATTATTGCAAATAATATTGCAACAACTCCTTTTAGACAGTCTCCAATTAATGTAAATATTGCTCCTTTTTTTCCTACAGAACGCAACATGTTTGTTGCTCCTGCATTTCCACTTCCTTTTTCTCTTACATCAAATCCTGCCATTTTTTTGCTTATTATTACTGAAAAACTTATGCTTCCTAATAAATATGCTACTAGTGTTACTATTATGTATGCTGACATTTTTATTCCTCCTTTTCACCTTTTTCTCTTGCAATAATCCTAACTGGTGTACCCTCTAATCCAAATTCTTTTCTTATTTGATTTACTAAATATCTTTCATATGAAAAATGGAATAGTTCTTTATTATTTACGAATATTACAAATGTTGGTGGTTTTGTACTAACTTGTGTACCATAAAGAATTTTTAATCTTTTTCCTTTATCTGTTGGTGGTTGTACAATTGCAATTGCTTCATTTATTACTTGATTTAATGTTGCTGTTGATACTCTCATTGCATTTTGTTCTGCAACATTGTTTATCATGTTAAATAATTTGTCAACTCTTTGTCCTGTTTTTGCTGATATAAAGATTACTGGCGCATAAGATAAATATGATAATTTGGCATATATGTCTTTTTTGTATTTTTCTAATGTTCCTGTTTCTTTCTCATATTCATCCCATTTGTTTACAACAATTATTATTCCTTTTCCAGCTTCATGTGCTTCACCTGCAATTTTTGCATCTTGGTCTGTTACCCCTTCATTTGCATCTATCATCATTAAACATACATCTGCTCTTTCAATTGCAAGTAATGTTCTCATTATACTGAATTTTTCTATTGATTCAGACACTTTACTTTTTCTTCTTATTCCAGCTGTATCTATAAGTACATATTTTCCATACTCATTTTCATATTCTGTATCTATTGCATCTCTTGTTGTTCCTGCTATATTACTTACAATTGTTCTATTTTCTCCTAGAATTTTGTTTATTAATGATGATTTTCCTACATTTGGCTTTCCTATAACTGCTACTTTTATTCTTCCATCATCATCTTCATCATCACTTTTTTCTGGAAAATTTTCATATAGTGCATCTAAAACATCACCAATTCCTAAGGCATTTGCAGCAGATACTGGATATGGTTCTCCCATTCCTAAATTGTAAAATTCATATATTTCATTTCTGTCTCTACTCATATTATCTGCTTTATTACATACAAGTACTACTGGTTTTTTTGATTTTTTTAACATAATTGCTATTTCTTGATCTGCTGCTGTTACTCCTTGTTTTACATCTGTTAAAAATAGTATTACATCTGCTATATCTATTGCTATTTTAGCTTGTTCTCTCATTTGTGATATTATTGTGTCATCACTTTCTGGTTCAATTCCAGCTGTATCTACTACTGTAAAGTTTCTCCCTCTCCAGTTTGTTTCTGCATATACTCTATCTCTTGTAACACCTGGTGTATCTTCAACAATTGATATTCTACTTCCTACTATGTAGTTAAAAAATGTTGATTTTCCTACATTTGGTTTTCCTATTATTGCTACTGTTGGTTTTGCCACGTTTCTGCCTCCTTGTTATTATATTTTTAGCCACTTATATTTTACTATTTTTAGAAAAAAATAGCAATAGATAAAGAAAAAAAAGGCTACAATAATGTAACCTTTTTTATATGATTAGTCAATTCTTAAAATTCCACCAATTACTTTTTTTGTCATTCCACTTGAAAATGTTTTTGCTCCACCTGATAGAACAACAACATCACCTTTTTCAAGTATTTCTTTGTTCTTTAATTTTTCAATTCCTTTATCAATTGTTTCTTCGATTGTAGCACCTGCTTCTACATAGATTGGTGTTACATTCCAAGCTAATGCTAATTGATGGAATGTTCTCTTATTATCTGTTATAGCTAAGATTGGGCATCCTGCTCCTAATCCTGCTAATTTTCTTACAGAATCACCTGTATGTGTATATGTCACAATAGCGTCTGCATTCATATTTTTAGCTGTAACACATGCTGAATATGCAATTTTTGTTACATCATTTGATAAGTCAAGATCTTCATTGTTTGAGAATCTCTTCCAGTAATGTATTTCTGGTTCAACTCTGTTAGCAATTTTAACCATTGTTTTAACACATTCAACTGGGTAATCACCTTGAGCACATTCTCCTGAAAGCATTATAGCACTTGTTCTATCATAAATAGCATTTGCTACGTCACTTGCTTCAGCTCTTGTTGGTAATGGTTGATGTGTCATTGATTCTAACATTTGAGTAGCTGTTATTGCTGGTTTGCATAATTTATTAGATGTTCTTATTATTCTCTTTTGAACAACTGGTGGTTCTGTAAAGTCTGTTTCTGTAGCCATATCACCACGAGCTATCATTTGAGCATCTGCTTCATCAAGGATAGCATCTAAATTTGATAATCCTTCTATATTTTCTATTTTTGTTATTATTTGGATGTCTTTTCCACCATTTTCGTCTAATACTTTTCTAACATTTCTTATATCATCTAAGTTTCTTGCAAATGAAATTGCAACAAAATCATAATCATGTTCACAAGCTGCTTTTAAGTCTGCGATATCTTTTTCAGCTAGACCTGGTAATCTAATTACTGTTCCAGGTAAATTCATAGTTTTTCTGCTTCCTAATCCATTTCCATGAACAACTGTTGTAACTATGTCTTTTCCAACAACTTCGTCAACTTTTAATTCTATTGCACCATCATCAATTAAAATCTTTGTTCCTGGTTTTACATCTTTGTATAATTCTTTGTATGTTACAGAAACTTTTTCTTCATCACCAGTAATGTCTTCATTAACTAATGTGAATTTTTGTCCATCTTTTAATTGAATTTTTGTATTTTTACCAGTATATAACATACCTGTTCTTATTTCAGGTCCTTTCATATCTAGTAATAAAGCAATTGGTAAATCTAATTTTTCTCTTAATTCAGCAATTTTTAGAGATTTTTCAGATTGTTCATCCCAACTACCATGAGAATAATTTATTCTGCATACGTTTAATCCAGCATCAAATAATTCTTCTAATTTATTTTCACTTGCAGGTCCTATTGTTCCTACTATTTTAGTTTTTCTTAAACTTTTCACTTTAATATCCTCCTTTAATTAGTATGTCGTAAAGTATAAATTTTAATTCATTTTTTCTACACGACAAAAACACCTAAATGGTGTTCTGCCTATTTACTAATTCTCTTCTTTTTTTGCAACTACTTCTTTTCCATCATAATATCCACAATTTGGGCATACTCTATGTGGCATTACTGGTTCATGACAATGTGGGCAAGTAGCAAATTTTGGTGCTTCTACTTTCCATGTTGATCTTTTTGAGTGTGTTCTAGCTTTTGACCATCTTCTTTTTGGTTGTGCCATCTTAATCCCTCCTAAATTTTATATCTCTTGAGACAGAATTTAATTATTCCGTCTCATTTACTTTTATTTTATTCCAAGAAACCTTTATAATGTCTCATTACTAATTGAGATTCTAATTGTTGTACTGTTTCAAGAGCAACACCTACAACGATTAGTATTGATGTTCCACCAAATGAAACATTTAAGTTTGTAAATCTCAATAACATTGGAAGTATAGCAATTACTGCCAAGAATAATCCTCCAAATAATGTTAATTTTGATATTATTGAAGATAAATAATCTGTTGTTGGTTTTCCAGCTCTTATTCCTGGAATGAATCCACCATTTTTCTTAATATTGTTTGATACTTCTGCTGGATTGAATGTAGCATAAGTATAAAAATATGTGAATCCCAATATTAATAATAAATATACTATTGCATTTGCTAATGAATATCCCCATCCAACACTTGATGATGATGTGGCAATAGAAAATTTATATACCCCTGACCAAAATCCTGTTAATGTTGATACATCTTTTACAAATATAGATATTATCATTGCTGGAAATGTCATAAATGATGAAGCGAAAATTACTGGCATTACACCTGCCATAGCAAGTTTCAAAGGAATATGTGTTCCTTGAGCTCCTACCATTTTTCTTCCAACTACTTTCTTTGAATATTGCACTGGAACTCTTCTTTCAGCATCTTGTACAAATACAACTCCTGCAACTAACAATAATGCTCCGATTATAATTCCTAATGCTGTAATTAATCCTGTAGTACTAAATCCTGTGCTTGTGAATATCATTTTCCAAATAGTTGTTATTCCAGATGGAAGACCTGAAATAATTCCTATAAAGATTATTATTGATATTCCATTTCCAATTCCTTTACTTGTGATTTGTTCTCCTAACCACATTAGTAAAGATGTTCCTGCAACTAATGATGATACAACTAGTATTCCAGTTAACCATCCTGCATTTATAAATACTCCAGAAGATCTGTATCCTAAATAGATTCCAATAGCTTCTACTAATGCTAAAACAATTGTTATTATTTTAGTTAATCTATTCATTACTTTTCTTCCTTCTTCTCCACCTTCTTTAGCCATTCTTTCTAATGAAGGTATTACCATTGCCAATAATTGAACAACGATTGATGAAGTTATGTAAGGACTTATTGACATAGCAAAAATTGAAAATCTAGAAAATGCTCCTCCTGAAATTATATCTATAAATCCTGCAAAACCATTATTTGAAGTCATAGCTTCATTTAATACTATAGTATTAACTCCTGGTACAGTTATATAACATCCTAGTCTGAATAATATTATTAATACTAAAGTGTACCATAATCTTTTTCTTACATCTGGTGTTTTTAAAGCGTTTTTTATCGTTTTAAACAACTAAATCACCTCTGTCTTTCCGCCTAGGGCTTCTATTGTTTCTTTTGCTTTAGCAGTAAATCTTACAGCTTTTACATTAAGCTTTTTATCTAATTTACCTGTAGCTAAAACTACTATACCATCATTTATTTTTCCTATTATTCCTTCTTCTAATAAGCTTTCTGCTGTTACATCTGTAGCTTTAGATTTATTTAACATTGTTAATGTTACTTCTGTGTAGTTGTTAGCATGAATGTTTGTGAATCCTCTTTTTGGTAAACGTCTATATAATGGTGTTTGTCCACCTTCAAATCCACGTCTTACTCCTCCACCACTTCTTGCTTTTTGTCCTTTATGTCCTTTTCCTGATGTTTTTCCAGTTCCAGAACCAATTCCACGTCCAACTCTCTTTCTTGCAACTTTTTCAGCAGCTGGTCTTAATTCTCCTAGCTTCATTTTTTGCACCTCCCTGTTTTTAACTTTAGTGTTGATTTATAGTCAAACTTGTTAAAATCAAACTAACAAGTTTGCTATACCAACAATTATAAAATATCTTCTACTTTTTTATTTCTCTTTTTAGCAACTTGTTCAATAGTTCTCATGTTTTTTAAACCTTCAAGTGTTGCATATACAACATTTCTTGGATTGTTTGTTCCAAGAACTTTTGTACGAACATCTTTGTATCCTGCAAGTTCAAGTACTGGTCTTACACTTCCTCCAGTAATAAGTCCTGTACCAACAGCAGCTGGTTTTAAGATAACTTTGGCACTACCAAATTCTCCAACAAATTCATGAGGTATTGTTGTTCCAACGATAGGAACTTTTATTAAATTTTTCTTTGCTTCTTGAATAGCTTTTTTAATAGCATCTGGTACTTCAGCAGCTTTACCATTTCCAATTCCTACATGTCCTGCTCCATCTCCTACGATAACAACAGCACTAAATCTGAATGTTCTACCACCTTTTACAACTTTTGCTACTCTATTTATAGCTACTACTTTTTCTTTTAACTCTGGCATTTTGTTTTCTTCCATAGGTTTTGTTTTTCCCTCCTTTTAGTTTAGGTTAATGTATCTTTAAACCTTTATATATATTATAGAATTAGAACTCAAGTCCACCTTCTCTTGCAGCTTCTGCTAATGATTTTACAACACCATGGTAAATGTATCCACTACGATCAAATACAACTGTTGTTATTTTCTTATCAGCTGCTCTTTTAGCAATTAAAGTTCCAACTTCTTTAGCTGCTTCTACATTTGATTTTTTTGTTTTTACTTCTTTATCTAATGTTGAAGCAGAAACTATTGTATTTCCAGCAACATCATCAATGATTTGTGCATATATATTTGTATTACTTCTAAATACGCATAATCTTGGTCTTTCTGCTGTTCCAGAAATTTTATTTCTTACTCTTGCATGTCTTCTTGCTCTTTCTAATTGTCTATTTGTTTTACTAACCATTTTCTAACTCCTTTCCTTATATCTTCAAGGAATATAACTTTTTATTTATTATTTACCTGTTTTTCCTTCTTTACGTCTAATAACTTCTTCAGCATATTTGATACCTTTTCCTCTATATACTTCTGGTGGTCTCTTTGTTCTGATATCAGCTGCTGTTTGACCAACTAATTCTTTATCAATTCCTTTTACTATGATAGTATTTGGATTTGGAACATCAAAAGATATTCCTTCTGGTGCTTTGAATATTACTGGATGAGAATATCCTAATGTTAAGTTTAAGTCTGCACCTTGTTTTGCAGCTCTGTAACCAACACCATTTATTTGTAATTCTCTTGTAAATTCATGTTCAACACCATGAATCATATTATTAATTAAAGTTCTTGTTAATCCATGTAAACTTCTATTTAAAGCTTCGTCATTTGGTCTTGTAACTTTAACTTCATTATTTTCAACTGTTACAGAAATATTTTTATGTATTTCTCTTTCTAATGTACCTTTTGGTCCTTTTACTGTTACTTTATGATCATTAACAGTTACTTCAACACCAGCTGGTACTGTAATAGCTTTTTTACCTATTCTTGACATTTTTATTTTCCTCCTTTTTTGTAGGGCGTTCGCCTAACGTTAATTAGTTTATACTTTTTCGCATTTAGGTTAATTTTTCCCTTTGATAATTATTATTAATTACCAAACATAAGCTAAAACTTCTCCACCCATTCCTGCTTCTCTAGCTTCTTTATCTGTTTTTAATCCTTTTGATGTAGAAATTATTGCTATACCTAAACCATTAAGTACTTTTGGTAATTCTTCTTTACCTGCATATACTCTTAATCCTGGTTTACTTATTCTCTTAATTCCATCGATTACTCTTGTACCTTTTTCATCATATTTTAAAGTTATTCTTATGATTCCTTGGTTTTCATTACTAATAACTTCAAATGATTTGATATAACCTTCTCTAAATAAGATTTCAGCTATTGCTGTCTTCATTTTAGATGCTGGTACATCAACTGTTTTATGTTTAGCACTGTTAGCATTTCTTATTCTTGTTAACATATCTGCTATTGGATCTGTAGTATTCAATTTACTTTCCTCCTTTTTTCTATTATTTTATATGTGTTGTAAATGTTTATCATTCACATACTGATGACCGTAATTAGCTTAAGCCTAAACAGCCTCAGCATTCTACCAACTTGCTTTTTTTACACCTGGAATTTCACCCTTGTGTGCTAATTCTCTGAAACATACACGGCAAATTCCATATTTTCTTATATAAGCATGTGGTCTTCCACAAATTCTGCATCTGTTATATTCTCTTGTTGCATATTTTTGTGGTCTAGCTTGTTTTACTTTCAATGATTTTTTAGCCATTGTTATTTACTCCTCCTTAAAATTATGCTTTAAAAGGCATTCCTAATAATGTTAGTAATTCTTTTGCCTCTTCGTCTGTTTCAGCAGTTGTTACAAATATGATATCCATTCCTCTTAATCTGTCAATTTTATCATATTCGATTTCTGGGAATATTAATTGTTCTTTAATACCCATAGAGTAGTTTCCTCTTCCATCAAAAGAATCAGCAGAAACACCTCTAAAATCTCTTACTCTTGGAAGTGCTACATTGAATAATTTGTAAACAAAATCATACATTTTGTCTGATCTTAATGTTACTTTACATCCAACATTTGCTCCTTCTCTTAGCTTAAATGCAGCAATTGATTTCTTTGCTTTTGTTATCATAGGTCTTTGACCTGTGATTTGTGTTAAATCATTCATTGCATTTTCTAATGATTTAGGATTTTCTTTTGTATCACCTAAACCTATATTTATAACTACTTTGTCAAGCTTTGGAACTTGCATTATAGATTTGTATTGAAATTTTTTCATTAAAGCTGGTACAACTTCTTTTTCATATTGTTCTCTAAGTTTTTCCATTTTATTTGTTTCCTCCTTTCACTATTTGATTATAGCTCCACATTTTTTACAAATACGAACTTTTTTTCCATCTTCTACTTTATATTCAATTCTTGTAGCTTTTCCGCATTTTGGACATACTACATTAACTTTTGAACTATTGATAGCACATTCAACTGGGATTATTCCACCCTCTTCACCTTGTTTTCTAGGTTTGATGTGTTTTTTTCTTACATTTACACCTTTTACAACTACTTTTGAGTCTTTAGGCATAACTTCTAATACTTCTCCTTTTTTATCTTTATCATTTCCAGATAAAACTAGGACTGTATCTCCTTTTTTTATTCTCATTGAGTTTAACCTCCTTCTTTCTAATAATACGGCTTATAGAGCTACGACTAAGTTTTTGTAATATTCGTTTAACCTAAGGGTTAAACTCATTAACAAATTCTAAGTCTATGCATCTATAATCTGTATAACTCAAATGTCTACAAGACATTTTCGTCAACAGCTTATAGAACCTCAGGTGCTAATGATAATATTTTCATATAATCCTTTTCTCTTAATTCTCTTGCAACTGGGCCAAATATACGTGTTCCTCTTGGTGTTTTGTCATCTTTTATTAATACTGCTGCATTTTCATCAAATTTAACATAAGAACCATCTGGTCTTCTTAAACCTTTTTTGCTTCTTACTATAACAGCTTTTACTACATCACCTTTTTTAACAACGCCACCTGGTGTTGCTGTTTTAACAGAGGCAACTATAACATCACCGATGTTAGCTGTTTTCATATATGAACCACCCATACATCTGATACACATGATTTCTTTAGCTCCAGTATTGTCAGCAACTTTTAATATTGTTTGTTGTTGTATCATGATCTATTTTCCTCCTTTTTCAAGAATCTCAACTACTCTCCATCTCTTATCTTTAGAAAGTGGTCTTGTTTCCATTACTTTTACTTTATCTCCTATTTCACAGCTATTGTTTTCGTCATGAGCTTTTAATTTATATGTTCTTTTAACTGTTTTTCCATACATTTTATGGCTTACACTTGTTTCAACTGAAACAACTACTGTTTTATCCATTTTGTCAGATGTTACAGTACCAACCATAACTTTACGAAGATTTCTTTCCATAGATTAATCCTCCTTTTTACTTGCTATTTTTCTTTCTGTTAATACAGTATTTATTTTAGCTATATCTTTTTTAACCTCTTTGATTTTCATTGGGTTATCTAATCCGTTTGTAGCTAAACTAAATTTTAATTTGAATAATTCTGTTTTTAGTTCACCTAATTCTTTTTCTAATTCTGGTGAAGACATTT